>Ga0233437_1000497_pt1 | contig 89756 bp, 71 predicted proteins | sample SI_122_August201_FD_182714 | JGI IMG/M metagenome (GOLD analysis project Ga0233437, IMG submission 182714) | Seawater microbial communities from Saanich Inlet, British Columbia, Canada - SI_122_August2016_200_MG | ecosystem: Environmental > Aquatic > Marine > Inlet | place: Canada: British... | reverse complement strand
ACGGTTGATTCTGCACTTGCTTTCTTTTTAGCCATGGGGTTCTCCTTAGTAACTCTAACTCCAGTTTGGCTAAAAAGCCTCCATTAATATTTCACTATATTTGTCCAATAACCTTTGAGGGCAAACATTACGCTGGTTCATAAAATGGGACATGAGAAGACCGTGCAAAACTGGCTCAATCATATCGAGCGTTTGCGTGAGAAAGGGCTTCAGATACCGTCCGAACCAATGGTCATCGCCCAATATCTGACAGGCGCATTTATGTCCCTGCTCAAATGGTGGCTGGATGAAAAAATGCCCCACTCCCCGGAAGAAATGGATGCGATCTTTCGAGAATTAACTTTCAGTGGTTTGATGGAGTAAAAAACACAAATTGGTTTGCAAGTCAGGAGAAAAAATGGAATATTCAGCAGAAAATATTGAGCAATTTAAATGGCCCATCTCAATCAGTTAAAAGATTGACGCTTCTCCTGAAGAAATTTGGAGAGTGATTACAAAACCTGGAAACCTGGAAGATTGTCATCCCTTTTGCGAGAAGAATCCCGTTATTGAATGGCCGGGGGTTGGGGCAAAAGACATCATTCATTATTACAGCGGCTGGGTATTGCAACGAGAGTTTGTGAACTGGATCGAGGGCGTCGGCTACGATCTACTGATCGGCAGGGAAGGTGGGAGACAATCTTATGTTTTCTGGCGTATCACCGAAAATGATAATGGCACAGGTTCGCTGAGAATCACGATTTATCCGCATGCTTTGCAAAATATTCCCGCTGCTATCCGCTGGATTCCACATCTCACCATGATACAGCCAGCGATGCACAGTTATCTTGAATCTGTGCTAAAAGGATTTGCGTGGTTCATAAGAACAGGAGAGCCTATTCGCAAAAATCAATTTGGTTCACATAAGTGGTTTTCGACAAATGATTAAATTTCGTATACTAACCCAAAATGAACTTCCTCTGATCTGGACAATAGATCGCGCCGAAGTGATTGACAATGTCTACTACTTCCGTGATGGGAAACTTATTCTTGAGCCGGAGCATTATGATATGCAGGGTTGGCCGTCCGGCGAGCCGGAACACTATCATCCGCATTTGATGGATTGTTTTGAGCGCGGTGGTTTTTTTTGGGGCGCGTTCGAAGGGGAGACTCTCGTTGGGGTGGTGGTACTCGAAGAGAGATTCATTGGGAGCAAAAGCGACACCATACAACTCAAGTTTTTGCACGTGAGCCACGCCGTACGGAAAAAAGGCTTGGGGCGCAGACTCTTTTCTCTCGCCGCCGAGCAAGCCAGGGGTATGGGTGCGGCGAAGATGTATATCTCCTCCACGCCTTCGGAGAATACAGTCCACTTTTATTTTCATCTTGGCTGTCGGCTGGCAGAAGAAATTGATGGTGAGCTATTTGAAATGGAGCCGAAAGATATTCACTTGGAATATAGATTGAGCTAAAAAAGTCGGGAAGATATTTCTTCCCGACTTTTTGTTTGTTTATTTCTGTATTAATTTCAGTGCGGAGCTTCCATCTTCTGAGAAGAGAGTCAGTGTGTTGCTATCACTTTCGAAAGTCATCGTGCCGTTGAGTAGCATAAGCACTGCCGTTTCCTGCTCCATCGCGCTTTCACAATACATCGCGGTTGACATAAGCGGACCAATTTCAATTTTATTTTCTGAAATTTCGTAGGAACCAGAAAAACGATTACATCCCATATTCCCATTCAAATTGCCATCAGCATTGAAAGAAATTGTTGTGTCTACATCTGGTAACGCAGGGGTTGGACTGTCTATTGCGCCGTAAGAGAGCAATTTCCAAGTAGTATCGCCCAATGAGGGAGTAAGGCCTTTCCCCGCGCAAGCTGTAAGTAAAATTGTCATCAAAAACAGGAAAGCTAAGTTCTTTTTCATTTTTTTACCTCGTGATAAGTTTATTCTCACCTGATAGACGAGAATATCTGCCGAGAATATCTGCGAGGAAGTTCCCCTACTTATTTACAAAAACAGGACTGAGAAACCTCAGCCCTGTTTGCTATTTGGGAAAACTGGCTTTCGCGATTACTGCCTCTAATTTTGACCTTGCCCCTGTTTTTGACCTGAGTTTTGCCCCTGTCCTTGTCCATCATTAGGACCAGGAGTTTGGTTGGGTTGTCCAGTGCCATCACCGTCGTTGTTGGGAACACAATCAAGCTGGTCGCAATCTTGATTACGATCTTGCTTTTGATCTGGGTCGCAATCTTCGTCTTGATCTGGGTCACAAGTCTGATCTTGATTCTGGTTTTGATCCTGATCTTGGTTATCCCCATCTACGGGGTCGGGAACTGGGTCCACAGGGGGCTCTTCGGGCAGTTCTTCTTGGCTGTTGCGATTTCTATTTTCGTTGCGAACAGTCTCTCGGAAGCCCTGTGGGTCAGCCATACCATCTTCTACAAGGCGGAGACGATCTTCTAGCCGAGTACGGAGTTGTTCAAGAAGTGGCTCGGTATTCGTGCAATCAGCATTCGGACAATCTTCCTGAAGTTGATCCATGCGCTGCAACTGAGTTTGCAAGGCGGTTTGTAATTGAGTCATCGCTTGCAACATTTCTGGATCGTCCATTTCACCAGCTAACTGCAATGCCTGTTGAAGTTGGGTTTGGAGCATGGTCATTGTTGCTTCGGGTAGCTCAGTTCCTTCTTCTGCCAATGCTGTTATTTCCTCGCCACGTCGGTTGGCGTATTCGAGCAATAAACTCAATTCGCTTTGGGTGTCATTTGCCATATTCAGACGCATATTTTCACTGGCAATCTTGATCCCGTATAAAGTTTCATTGGGCAAACTATCTTGCGAGGCATATACAGTACCGCCGGTACCGCCCATCAGCAAGCCAAGAATAGTAACGATTGAAACAAGAGTGGTCATTTTGAACTCCTTAGGTTCTTTAATTTTGTCTAACCACTCTCTAAGACGCAGTATCGGGTTTGGAGATACGGCCTCTTCTCGAATTGCGACTGCTTGAGACAAGAATCGCGCTCGGCCTTGGGCAGTACGCTTAGGGTCACGAGCGGAAACATCCTGTATATCGTCCAATAAAGTTTCCAGACGGGGATCAATTTTATCTTTGGGGTTATTCATCATCTTTATCCAAAAGAATTCGTTTTAGAGCAGCCAAACCACGATGTTGCAGTGATTTGACCGCGCCAATTGGTTTGTTCACAGATGCGGCGATCTCGGCGTTTTCCCAGCCCTCAAAGAACTTTAGGCTAATTACTTCTCGTTGATCTGGGGTGAGCTGCGCCAACGCAGCTCGTGTGTGAGCTATTTGCATATTTTGAAAAGCCTCCTGCGCGGGGTTATCCGTAGATGCGATACCTAGCCCATTATCGATGGGTTGGGTATCAGGTGCCGCGCGGCGGTAATAATCCGTGATCCAATTATGTGCGATCCGAAAAAGATAGGCTTGCAGATACTCACGTGGACCTTTTTTGCGATGCAGGGCATTTAAGAAACGGGTAAAGGTTTCTGAAACACATTCTTCGGCGGTATCCACATCACCTAAAAGACGCATAGCATAGCGATAAATTGCATCGCTATAAGTATCGTAGATTTCTGCTAAGGCTTGCCCATCTAAACGGTAGGCACGTTGAATTAAATCTGCTTCTTTGCTCACAATTCTACCTATATACTATGACGTAATAAAAGAGATAGAGATACGCCCAGTGTACACGAAAAATAAAACCCGAGTCAATTAGCGAAAAGTTTAGGATAGATGATGAAAATATGAAAACCTTCCTCAAAATATAGCTTATGAATGAAAAGAAGTTGCTTATATTAAATCCATTGCAGGGGAACGCTCGTGACCTAAACTTGGTTATCATACCTAAAGCTGTTCTTTGCTCGCAAGCGGTTCCCGTTAATTATCCCCCCAACGGTTCCTTGACCTCTCTTGTGGGCGCAACTAAAATTAGCCAACCTTAAAATATGCTATACTTTAGTCTATGCAAAACCCAAGCATGAAATGGACAAAATGGGCAAATACTTTGACCCGTTTCAAGGTAAAAAACCTTAGTATATGGTTGTTGGAAATTGGAGAGCCATTCATGCCCATTGGTGCGCAACTCCTCTATATTGGCCAGCCTTTTCTTGGACATGATCGCGTAAAAGATTTGGCAAACCTCCTCGAAGACAAAGAAGAAGCTCGCGCTTTTACAGCATACTTAAAGAAGGAATAATCCGTGCAAATCGTTTCCAACCTTGCTGGTCTAACCCTCGTTATTTTTAGCTTTATCCTTCTTCTTGGGCTTTTTTTGCTCAAAGATAGAGTAAAAGCCTCTTTCCGCGATATCCCCGCATTTCGTAAATTTGATCAAGCAATCGGTACCGCCGTCGAAGACGGAACAGGAATCCACTTTTCGCTTGGCTCTTCAGGTATCACAAATCCCCGCACAGCAACATCTTTTGCCGCACTTAGTCTAATGCGTCATGCCGCAGGATTTTCTGCTGCCAGCGATCAAGCCCCTATTGCCACTTCTGGTGATGCAACCCTCACCATCCTTTCTCAAGATAATTTAAGAACAGCCCATTATTTTGCTGGAGCAGAACAAAGCTATAAAGCAAATTCCGGTCGTTTGGCTGGGGTAACGCCTTTTTCCTATGCGGCTGGTGTCCTTGCCCCGATTTACGATGAGAATATTTCAGCAAATGTTCTCGTAGGTGGATTTGGCGTTGAAGCAGGACTTCTTAGTGACGCTGCTGCGAGAAAACAGTCCTTCACTCTTGCCGCAACAGACTCCATTCCTGCGCAAGCTGTGCTATACGCTAGTGCAAGTGAACCATTGATCGGAGAAGAACTTTTTGCATCGGGGGCCTATCTCGAAACAGGCAGAGCGCATCTTGTTAGCTTATATGTACAAGATGTCTTGCGCTGGCTTATCGTAGCAGCCTTAATTGGCGGTGCAGCAATGAAGTTGGCAGGCCTCTAATGACACGATTTATCTCCCCCCTAATTGCAATTGTAGCCGGCTTGTTGGTTTTATTAGGTTATTTCCTGCCAAATAATGATCTCTTAGGTGGCTTGCGTGCAAAATTTATTGAATGGGCGGTTATTCTTGCTGCGGCAGCTCTTTTGGTAGGCATACTAAATTTATTGACAGTTCATATCAAAAAGATAAGCGCTAAAGAAAAAGGGAGTTTCTATAGTCTCCTTTTGATCATCTCATTGCTCTTCACGCTTTTTGTGGGGCTTTTTGCGGGAACAGATTCCTCCGCAATGCAAGACCTTTTTAATGCTGTTATTTTGCCTGTTGAAAGCAGCTTGCTCGCCATCATGGTCGTGACTCTTATCTACGCAGGCATTCGCCTTTTGCGCTATCGAAATGATCTCATGGCATTCGTCTTTCTTATTACTGTGCTCGTTATTATGCTTGGTGCCGCGCCCCTTCCTTTTGTTGAGCTTCCTCTTGTTGGTAGTGTGATCCGTCCTTTTATTATCAGTGTCTTTTCCACAAGCGGTGCTCGCGGCATTCTGCTAGGGGTTGCGCTGGGCACATTGCTAACGGGTTTACGCGTTCTTGTCGGCACAGATCGCCCTTATGGGGGTAAATAATGGAGAACATTAATTGCCCTGTCTGTGGAGAAGAAAACGCTGCCGAACTAGAAAATTGTCAGCACTGTAACCAGTCTCTCAACCAAAGCACCCGTGAATTAAACGGTGCTGGAAAATTGATTGATTCTGGACACACCCCAACAGAAAAAGAAACATCCGAACTTGAACATACCCTCCCTGCATGGTTGAAAAATGCGCGCCAGGGAACAGGAAAAGAAGAAAAAGAGCCAGAAGAGCCGTCCCCTCCTCCACCAGTTGAGCCAGAACCGGAATCAGAGCCAGAAGCAGAAAAAGAAGACGGTGCAGCACCTCTCGATTGGTTGGCCGGGCTAGATCGTGATGATGAAGAAGATGACGAAGAAGCAGCCGATTGGTTGGTGAATTTGCAAGGCGATCTTGCTCCTGAGAAAGAAGATGAAATCCCCGCAGGTATTCCTGCTTCGGATGAGCCTATCACCGCTGGTGATGCCCCTCGCCCCTCAGAAGAGGAAGAGCCAGATATCAAAACCGGTGAACTCCCTAATTGGGTTTCAGATCTTCAGGGAGATGAAAAAGAAGATGATGTAGATGCCCTTCCCGATCTCTTTGCTGAAGAAGAAGAGCCGAGCCTTGCAGATGCGGATGATGGGGAGATTCCTGGCTGGCTCTCCACGCTCTCCAAAGAAAAAGATTCAACAATAGAGCCATCCATCGAAACATCCCCGGTTCAACCTGCCTCCCCGCAAGAAAGGGATGCCGGTTCTCTGGATAACGATGCTGACGAAGCCCTTCCCGATTGGATGGGTGATTTACAAGCATCTGCTGAAACCGAAATATCTTCTGTCGAAGATGCTTTGCCTATTTCCAACGACGATGACCTCCCTGATTGGCTCTCTGGCGATGACGGTGCTCCTGTTGTTCCCTCCGTAGAAGAAGAAAAACAGGAAATAGTAGAAGAAACTTCTCTTGATGGCGGTGATGACCTCCTGGATTGGATGGGAGATTCAGATTCTACAGAAGAAGCGAAAGAAGATGTTGTAGAGCCTCCTATCAACACGGGTGACCTCCCAGATTGGCTTTCTGATGGCGAAGACTCTTCTCCTGCCGCAGAAGAAAAGCCAGATGCACTGGAAGAAACTTCTCTTGACTCTAGTGATGATCTAGCGGATTGGATGAGTGATCCAGCTTCTACAGAAGAAGTGAAAGAAGAGATCGAAGAAGCTCCTATCAACACAGGCGACCTCCCAGATTGGCTTTCTGATGATGAGGGCTCTCCTCCTGTTGTAGAAGAAAAACAAAATGTTGTGGAAGATGCTCCTATTATCAGCTCTGATGAAGACCTCCCAGATTGGATGAGTACTTTAGAGTCTGTGGATGACTCCGTAACAGAAGATCTCGCAGAAAGTGATAGTTCCAGTTCGGTATCTGATGATGATCCAGAGTGGCTTTCTGCCCTTCCGGTGGATGATTTTTCTGCGCAAGGTGTAGAAAATGCTGTTGAAGCGGAAGCAAGCTCACAGGCGTTTGAATCATCCGTAGAATCAACGGCTGGTGTAGAAGATGCTGATATCCCGGATTGGCTATCCAAAATGGGAAAACCTGCTACAGGTCCTTTAAATGAAGCAAAGCTTGAAACTCCGCCTCCTGCTGAAGAAGATAGCCCCGATCCCGATTGGTTAGAAGATCTGCCAGCAGTCGATAAAAAAGAAGCTGAACCTATGCCTTCTGTGGCTGCTTTTCTTCCCGATGATACAATTGATGATGCTGAAGATGATATTTTTGGCATTGAGACCCCCGATTGGCTTTCCAGCTTGGGCCCAGAAGATATAGACGATAAGTTTTCGGCTGCCGAAGCAGAGGAAGCAGAAGAATCAACCGGTGGCGCGGAATTGCCGAGTTGGGTTCAGGCAATGCGCCCTGTGGCCGATGTGGTTGCAGATTCTTCAAAAACTTCTGATGAGCAACTCGTTGCAGAATCAGGCCCTTTGGCAGGGCTAAGCGGAATTTTGCCTGCAAACCCAGGGCTGGGGCCGCTGAACAAGCCAAGGGCACATTCGATAAAATTACAAGTGGGAGAAAGCCAGCAAAGCAGCGCGGCTATTTTAGAAGATCTTTTGGCAAAGGAATCACAGCCAAGTCCATTTAAGGCTCCGAAGAAAACTTCTTCCATTCCTGTTTTGCGTTGGCTGATCGCGGCCTTGTTATTCTTTGGTGTTGTGACTTCATTGCTTAGTAAAACAGAAATGGTTGCTTCTCCAGAATTAACTGCACCTGAAGTGCAAAAAGCTTTTGAAGTTGCCAAGTCGATTCCTGTCGGAGGAAGCGCTTTGGTAATTTTTGATTATGAAGCTGCCTTTTCTGCAGAAATGAAAACGGTCGCTGCTCCGCTTATAAGCCAATTAATGTCACGAAGTGAGATGCTGATAACGCTCTCTACCTCCCCAATGGGGCCTGCTTTGGCTGAAAATTTTCTATCAGAAACGCAAAGCCCTTACGAATTCAAAGCGGGCGTAAACTATATTGATCTGGGCTATTTGCCCGGAGATGTCTCTGCGATGCTAGGTTTTGTCACCGATCCTAAGGTGATGGTTCCTAAGAATATAGATGAGAAATCTGTTTGGGATACCCCCCCGCTTCAAAATATAACAAATTTCTCTGATTTTTCTGTGATCCTTATCTTGACCGATGATGTAGAAAAAGGACGCAATTGGGTTGAGCAAAGTACCCTAGCCCTGAAAGATTCGAATACGCCTCTTCTGATGGCCGTCAGCGCACAAGCCGAGCCGATGATCTATCCATATTATGACTCTGGTCAGGTAGATGGATTAATAAGTGGGCTTGCTGGCGGAGCGACCTACGAGCGGATTAAAGAGAAAAATGGAGTTGAGCAAGAGCAAGATGGGCTTGCCAGAGAATACTGGGACTCGTATAGCGTGGGGCTTTTCCTCGCTGAAATTTTGATAGCGGTTGGTGCGATGGTAAATTTCCTGGCGGCGTTAAAATCTGGTCAGAGATCAAGGGAGGAAAATTAATATGGCTTCCTCTGAATTTTTTATTGAAGCAATTGCTTTTTTATTAACATTAGCTGTACTTTTTTATCTTGTCGGGGACAACTTCCTCTTTAGGGCAGCGATCTATATTTTCATCGGCGCTTCTGCAGGATATGTAACAGTTTTGCTTTTGCAAGAAGTTTTCGCGCCGCAAAAGATAATCCCCATAATTTCTGGCTCTGGTGGAGGAATAGCTTTAGCGATTTTAGTATTGCTTCTTTTTGCCAAAGCCTTTCCGCCTCTATCTAAATTGGGAACGCCCTCTCTTGCCTTTATGGTTGGGGTCGGAGCCGCGATTGCGATCGGTGGCGCTGTAACGGGAACGCTTTTTCCACAGACTTCGGCAGCGATCAACGCTTTTGAAGGAATTTCATTATTCGAAGGCGAAGGAGGGCGGTTGCTCGAAGCAATTCTAATGCTTCTCGTCACCATCTCAACGCTGGTCTATTTCCAATTTAGCGCAAGACGCGGTGATGATGGTAAATATCGGCGTAATCCTATTACAAGAGTTCTTGCATTTTTTGGCAAGATCTTCATCGCTATTACCTTTGGCGTTCTTTTTGCTGGCGTTTTTTCTGCCGCGCTCACAGCTTTTATCGAGCGTGTTGATTCCATTATTAATTTCATTATCAAACTACGTGAACTTTTCTAAATCCTATGGCCTCAGTAATCGAAGGTGATTCTGTTTTAGCTCTTGATGTTGGCTCTGCGACCACGCGCGCCATTCTTTTTGACGTGGTAGAAGGTCGCTATCGCTTTATTGCAATTGGGCAATCTCCTAGCACTGCTCACGCGCCTTTTAACGACATCTCTGCGGGGATCAGTGAATCCATTGAAAAATTGGAGGAGATTACAGGCAGAACCTTTATTGATGTTGAACAAAATATCATCTCTTCGGTGCAGGAAGATGGCAGCGGCGTAGATTCTATTGCAGCCACTATCTCTGTAGGTGAAACGCTTAGAGTCGTTGTTGCAGGGCTACTTTCAGAAGTCTCTCTGGAAAGCGCTAAAAATCTTGTAGAGACTACTTATGGCCGCGTTGTTGGTAGTATCAGTCTCAACGATACCCGCAAAGACGAAGAACAAATAGACGCTATTTTAAAAGCAAATCCAGACCTGATAATCATCGCAGGCGGTACGGATGAGGGTGCATCGAAATCCCTAAAAAAGATCATTGAAATTATTGGCTTGGCTATTTATCTGCTCCCTAAAGACAAACGCCCCGCTATCATTTTTGCTGGCAACCAAGCCATGGATTCTGAAATCCGGGAACTTCTTGAAAGCCTTAGTAGCGAATTTTATACTGCCTCTAATATCCGTCCTTCTGTAGAAACTGAAGACTTACGTTCAGCTCGTACAGCATTAGCGCGCGCTCTTATTGAGATTCGCAAAAAGCAAATTCCCGGCATTGAAGCGCTGGATATGTGGGCAGGCGGGCGTATGCTCCCCTCCGTTTTTACTGAAGGACGAATCATTCAACTTCTTAGCCAGCTCTACGGCACGGAAAAAGCGCTATTATCAGTTAATTTAGGCGCATCTGCCGCAACCATCTCTATGGGGCTTGGGGGCAAACTATACTCCAAAATTTATCCGCATCTGGGCTTGGGCGCGAGCATTGCCGAATTACTTAAATATACAAAACCAGAAAACATTGCCAGATGGCTTACTTTTGAAGCCTCCTCACAACGGATTAACGATTATATATATACCAAAGCACTCTACCCAAATAGCATCCCTGCCACAAAAGATGGTTTGCAGATAGAGCAAGCGTTAGGGCGTGAAGCACTGCGGATCGCGATGGAAAGTGCACGGGTAAAAATGCCCGATGGCGTGCCCGCTCTTAAGAGCAACTTGCTTCCGTTATTTGAAATTATTCTTGCAGGAGGCAGTGTCCTTTCAAACGCTCCTACACTCGGGCAGAGTCTCCTCATCCTGCTGGATGCTCTTCAACCAACAGGTATCTCAACGATCATTCTTGACCAAAATAACCTTCTCCCTGCTTTAGGTGCAGCAGCTGAAATAAATAGCATCCTGCCTGTCCAAGCTCTCGAGTCTGGAGCCTTTGTGAACCTTGCAACGCTTGTTAGCCCACTTAGCAGTGCGCGTTATGGGACAAGCATCCTGCAAGCTCGCCTGAAACAGGCAGATGGTTCGGTTAGTACTGCCGAGTTAAAAGAGGGTGGTTTAGAAGTCTTGCCATTAGGCATAGGGCAAGTCGCAGATCTTAGCCTAGTTCCTCTAAAGCGTACTGATATAGGAAATGGTGCAGGGAAAAAAGTTTCCATGAAAGTTGGTGGGAGCGCCCTAGGCATTGTCCTGGATGGTCGTGGTCGTCCCCTTGATCTGACATCCGATGATGTTCGTCGTCGAGAACTTATCAAGAAATGGCTCTGGACCTTAGGAGGCTAACCCTATGCTTGCGCCTGTATCTCATACTCTTGCCCTGACAACGATTATTCGTAAAAGAGAATTGCCCGTTCACGGCGAAGTCATTGCAAAGCTCAACCAGCGAGTCCTTGCCAGCACAGTGGTAGCAGAGGCTGAATACTCACATAAGCATCACCTTATTGATGTTGCTCGTTTACTGGATATTAGCCCCAGTGCCGCTGAAAAGAAAATAAAAAACGTGCAGGTCGGGAAAAAACTGGCAGCAGGAGCGACCATTGCCAGTGGGGGAGGCCTCATCCCCAAAGCGATCAAAGTAGAACATAGCGGACGTGTTGTTGCAGTTGGCGGCGGGCAGGTTTTAATAGATACATCAGAAAAAGAATTTACGCTGAAAGCGGGTATTTCTGGAGAAGTCACTGAATTGCTCCCCAATAAGGGTGTGGTGATCCAGGAGGTTGGCGCGCTTATTCAAGGTGTCTGGGGAAACGGCAAAGTTAACAACGGCACGCTCCATGTTCTTGCCGAGGATCCTGCTCATTTATTGGAAGCAAACCAAATGGATATTAATCTCCGCTCCTTTGTTATTTTAGCGGGATCATGTCAAAATCCAGAAAGTCTCAAGGCAGCGGCAGATATTACGATACGCGGTCTTATCCTATCGAGTATTCACCCCTCACTATTAGGCTTGGCGCGTAAGATGCCCTATCCTATCATTGTTACAGATGCAATTGGCAAGCACACCATGAATGAGAGTGCGTACAAGATCATTAGCACGAATGATCAGCGAGAAAATGTGACTGTAAATGGAGAAAGTTATGACCGTTATACAGGCACACGCCCTGAGGTGATTATCCCGCTTCCGCATTCAGATTTTCCCCCGGTTCCGCGCGATATAGAGACTTTTGCGCCCGGTCAAAAGGTGCGTTTGCGCCGTCCTCCCCATGCTGGGGCGACGGGACAATTAAATCGCTTGCCAGAAGGCCTGGAGAAGTTGCCAAATGGTTTGCGCGTTGTAGCAGGAGAAGTGAAATTAGATAGTGGTGAAGTGCTCATTGTCCCTCTGGTAAACTTGGAAGTATTGGGATAAGATAAGTATTATTTAGTAGGAAAGAGGAGAAGAAAATGGCGTTTATACCTGAAGATGATGACAATGAATTTTTCCCCGAAGATATTGATGATGAAACCTTGCCAGAAGAATCGAGCAATAGAACCTTTATTATTGCAGCCAGTGTTCTAGGTGGCATTATTTTATTGGCTTTAATTTGTGTTGCTGCTTATGCATTGATTGTGATCCCTAATCAACGAGATAGTGCAGCAAGTGCAGAAGCCACCCAAATCGCTATAGATACACAAGCTCCTATAATGCTCACAGAAAGAGCTGAAGCAGATGCTTTGGCACAAGCTCCTTTGGCTAGCCCTAGCCCGATTGCTTCTCCTACAGCCAGCGCAACACCTGTTGTTGCTGTAGCCACAGAAACACCTACTGCTACGCCCGATGTGGCAGCTACAGGAACGGTGGCTGCTGCGCTCACACAAGCCGCAGACGCTATCCTTACGGTAGTGCCTACTTCAAGTGCGTTACCAGATGGTGGTTTTGCCGATGATGTCGGTATCCCCGGTATGGTGGTGATGATGATTGTGTTAATCGCGGTTATCTTCTTTGCCCGCCGCCTGAGAAAGGCCTCTGTCGCATAAGCGACTTTCCTTAAAATCAAATCCCCTAGTGCATAAGAGCGTTAGGGGATTTTTTGTTTTCAAAACTAAAATGCTAAGGGAAACGATAAATTCGTACACTTCCTTGCGAAAAGACAAGCTCAAGGTGGCGGTCGATTTTTTCTTCTTTTAGAAGATAAGTACTTTCTTCGAGCAAGCCAATAACCACATAACGCACATCATATTGCGCCAAAAGGGCTTCGGCTGTCTCCCAATCGGGGGTGCTATAGATCATCTCTATATCCCCTTGGCGAGAACCCATTTCTTCGTGCCCGCCACGCCACTGTGATTCATGCCCTGGCCAGCCAAGCACAGTGGGCAACCCTGTATTTGTCGCGATCCGCGCATAGCCGGTATAGCTCCCGCCGACGGATTCCAAAATAATGCCATCGGGCGCATTTTTTAGCCATTCAATCGCAGCGGCTTCATCTTCCTGAAGATATGCCGCGCTATCCAAAGTGAGCGTATTTGCCCGTGCTTTGCTCATTACACCGTAAACTGGATAAATTAAACTTGTCAAGATGAGCGCAAAAAGGACGATGCCGCTTTTTTTCTTGAGCAAGATGGAAATTCCATACGCCGCTGCCAGACTCCATAAAAGCCACGCCTGATAATAAAATTTGAAGATTGTATTCATTCGCGTGCTAAACTGGTCACGGAGATAGAAGAACTCAGGGGCAATAACGAGCAGCGATCCCAAAAGCGTTAATAACAGGATGAAAGATGTAGCCGAAGGCGCACGCCTTTCAGCTTGTTCGATGTTATTGGGCATTTTCCTGAAGAAAAGCAGCGATACTGCTCCCCCCGCCACGAGGAGCAGAGTCAGTGTCCCCCCAATATATGTCCCCCGACGTGCATTTGCCTGAGCAAATAGCTCGCTAAAAGTGGCTAAACCCTGTGATTGCATGAGGGTCATTGCCAATGTCGAATTTGCGAACGAAGCCACCCAAGCAATGAGCCAGGATAAAAACCAAAGGGCAAAGAGCAAGCTCAAAACAAGTCCGAAACCGAGTTTCCAATTAATTTCACCATGCCAGAGAGTGGACATCCAAAAGAAAATGGGCAAGAGCAATGTCCCGAACATGACCCAAAGATGTGCACCGCGTGTGGGGTTGATCAGATTTGGGAGAATACCACCCGCTTGAGAGGAAAATCCGAGATAGAAGGGGAGGTAAAGCAGGATGGCGACGATGCCAGTGAGCATGCCGAAATAGAGAAAATCTTCGAAGCGTTGCCATGTCCAGCCATTTTCACTTACGCGCTTGAGCGCATAAGCCGATGCGATGAGCGCAGCAGCGATGAGAATATCCCAAGTATTGAGAAAAGCGAGACCGCCCAGCGTGAGAGCAACGATAAAAATGCCGAGTGGAGAGAGCGTAAAGCGGTAGGTGAAAATTTTGCTTTCGCCGCGCCAGCCGCCAAGATAAATATGCAGGGCGATAGTGACCGCGAGGAGAATAAAGGGGAGCGAAAGAACGTGGGGGTGAAGATCGCCAAGAATAAAAGAGAAGGCTGGGAATTCGTCGATCACTTCGCGGAAGTTGCCTGCGAGGTCAAAATCTTGCACAACGCGGGATGCACGCCACCACCACCAAAAACGCTCTGGAATGGGGACAAGAGTGGCAGGGTCTTCGTTAAGAGTTTTTATATTAAGCCAAGTCCAGAAATTGGGCGTGTTTGTTTTCCAGAAGATGCCTTTTTGATGGAGCATTTCGAGTAAGGCTTCAAAATTGGAGATAAGGAGCAAAAAGAGAGGGGCGAGTAATGCAGAATTTTGAATTTTGAATTTTGAATTTTGAATTTCGCTATCTAAAATTTGTAAATTATAAAGAATCCCATAAGCGCCAATTGCGCTGAGGGCGAAGATGAGCGCGGTCATCAGGTTGAAAGCAATGCTGCCAGCGGTCGTTGTGAGCTTTGCGAGCATGGCGGTCATGATATAGCCAAAATGATAATAAGAAATGGCATAACCCGAGAGCCAGGGGTCGCGCGGCGGGAAAGTGGGCGAGCGTAGAATGGCGTTGATAAATGCCAACTCCATCGGTTTTTCGGTACCGAGTGCTTCCGGGTTTGCTGCGCGGAAGAGGGCAAGAGTCGCAAATGAAAGGAAGAATAAACTTTCGACAGTGATGATAAGGCGCGAGTTTTTCTTAAACCACTCAAGAATAGAGCGTAGATCGCTAAAAATTCTTGAAGCTGCCCAAAGACTTAGACCGACCAAAATCGCCAAGCCTAATAAGATGCCTCCGATATTGTTTTCCGAGATTCCAAGGGAGGTGAGCATCCAAAAGATGTAGCTCCAGACTAGCATCCCTGCTGCGCGAGAGAAGCTGTAGCCGCGGTCTGCGAGCTTGGGGAAAAGGGAATAGACCAGCGGGAAGCTCAGAAGACCGAGCAAGGTGAGGGTGAGATACCAGATAAGGAAATGGGTCATCAGTATTCAGTAATTAGTATGCAGTAATCAGTTTTTTTGTTTAGGCGGGTGAGAATGAGAAGTGCCCGTTTTCGTTTGGTGCAAAATCTAGGACTTCGACAATAGCATCTAGATTCAAAGTGCCATAGATGTGGGGAAAATTCCCTTGCAAGGATGCCGGCGCAGATTCTGGCGCAGGGTGGGCGGGTGGATCCCAGCGGAGGGGAGAAGTGAGTTTGGCGGGGTCAATTACGAGGAGGAGCAATCCCTTTTGCCTGGCATAAAATGCGTTTGCAACGGGCACGACTTGCTCTTCTGTCGAGTTGTGGATGAAGCCTTCCGCTTCCAAACTTGGGGGACGATATTCGCCTTTTTCTTGGGCTTTTTCCCAATCTAAGCTTGGGATGATGTGGTAGATGAAGGGCATTTCTTTCTCCGTATTTATGTAGATAAGGTCTCCACTGTCAAACCCTGCTGCTAAGTTATTACCTTGTGACAATATTGTGTTAGATGCAGAATATAAGTCTTTTATGATGTTTACAACCTGCGATTCAAAATCTTTCCAGTGTGTAGTTGTTGGAATGTTTGTTTTTAGATACTGGTGTTTTGGAATATAGTCTTCTTCATTTGTACATGCCCAATCACTGTCTTTTATGTCAAATTTTAATGAGCCTAAGAAATGAAGTTTATAAACAGTTTCTGATTGAAACATTCCAATGTATATAGCTTGACATTGGCGTGGGAGATTACGTTCATTTGAAATTCTGAGTATCCAAAGCCTAATAGTATCTTCTAGCATTGATGCTTTCCTCAACAAGTGAAACCTTCAAAATTGTAATCCATATTGAGAATTAAACAAAAAGAGACCGAGTACTTTCAAAATACTCGGTCTCTGTATTGACTACTGAAAACTGACTACTGTTCTACGCTCTTTCTACAGCAATTTCCGTATTATTTCTTAGTCGATAATTACCGTCTTTTGCTAAAACCTTGTCTACAAATTGCTCTGGTACATCAACAAAAGTTTGGTTGTCTTGGATGCTGATCGCACCAATCACTTTGCCGGGGATATTTGCGTGATACGCAAGTGTCCCAACTACTTCGCCCGGGCGGATTCCGTCTGAGCGACCTTTGTCCAGGCTCAAGCGTACCATGCCTGCTTCGTGCGATTGGCGTGAGCCAAAATTAGCGCGGTCACGTTTTTTACCGCGTCCTTTATCTCGATTATTGCGCGCATTGCGCATTCTGCCTGGGTCGCGCCGTGATTTGTAAGCACGGACATCACCGATATTCTCGATGGGGCGTTGTTTTTCGCTTTCGCGCACAATTCTCATTGAAGCAGCTGCAATTTGAAGAGGTTCATGCCCAGCTTCGACCAATTCTTCGACCATAACCATTTCATTTGAGTAGCGCCCACGTTTTAGCCACACTTCCATTCGGGTTACCAACTGAGCTTTGCGTTTTTCTTGAATTTCGGCTTTGGTGGGGAGATCGGCTTTGGTTTGTTTTTGGCGTGTATAGCCTTCGATGCGGCGTAACATCCGATTTTCGCGGGGGGTGAGTAATGAGATAGCGATACCATCTTTTCCTGCACGGCCTGTGCGTCCGATGCGGTGGACGAAAACTTCGGGGTCGTCTGGCAGATCGTAGTTGAATACATGGGAGATGTCATCAATATCGAGACCACGTGCAGCTACGTCTGTTGCGACGAGGACTTGGATCCGGTTATTTCTGAATCGGGACATAACGCGTTCGCGCGCATCCTGAGAGAGGTCTCCGTTTAACATTTCTGCGGAAAAGCCCCGAGTGGATAGTGCACTGGAAAGTTCCCCTGTCCCGGCGCGGGTGCGGACGAAAACAAGTGCACGGCTAATATCTTCTGCTTCAAAAAGGCGGGTCATTGCGGCGAGTTTATCTCGCCCGTTGACAAGGTAATATCTTTGCTCAATAGCAGCAACGGTCAATTGTTTCTTCTTAATGCTGACAGATTGCGGGTCGTTGAGATATTTTGAAGCCAAATTACGGATCGCTTTTGGCATGGTAGCCGAGAAAAGCGCGATCTGACGTTGATTTGGGGTTGCATCTAAAATAGTTTCGATATCTTCAATAAAGCCCATACTGAGCATTTCATCTGCTTCGTCGAGGACGAGGGTGCGGATGGCGCTCAAATCAAGAGATTTCTTTTTGAGTAGGTCGAGTAGACGCCCGGGGGTTCCGACGACCACGTCCACGCCACGTTTGAGCGCGCCGATCTGGCGTCCATAGGAGGATCCGCCGTAGATCGAGAGAACGCGTACAGAGGTATACTGTCCGTATCCTTCCATCGCTTTGGCTACTTGCATCGCAAGCTCGCGTGTGGGGGAAAGAATCAACGCTTGGGGTTTTCGTTGTCCCGTAATAAGATTTTGAAGAATGGGGAGGGCGAAGGCAGCGGTTTTTCCTGTGCCTGTTTGTGCCTGACCGATCACATCTGCGCCGGTCATCATGATGGGAATCATTTCCGCCTGAATAGGGCTTGGCTCTGTGTAGCCGCGCTTTTCAAGGGCCTCCATCAGCTCTGGATGAAGATTTAACTCTGAAAATTGAGTGGACATATTGTCTCCTAAGTTAGGTAAAAAGTAGAAGTGCATTGCATCTGTGAGATGCAGCGCAGATCTATCTTTTAAGTGGGGTCTTGATAGCATCAACTTTTCAGTGATGCGCCTGTTCTTCAACAGTTGACCCGTCCCAAATTAAGAGCCACTCTGCTGCAAGAAAAACGCCCGATCCTGTCGGGCGTTACGAAAAAACCAAAACCGAGAATAAAAGCTCCTCGCGGAGCGGACGGTAGTATAACACAGTTTAATATTTCAAGAATATTTAATCAGTGAGTGTTCTCATCGCGAGGAGAGCGTTAGCTCGACGTGTCGATCTCCAAATTGAGAAGGGGATTGCCACGCTCCGTAAACTCCGCTCGCACGAGTACCCTTTAGAGTAATGACAGATTATTAGAATCTATTTCTTATCTTTTACCCAGCGTACTAGATCCCGCTTGAGCCTGTTTTCATGCCATCTGCCGCGCTCAAGCAATTTGTTGTAATAGGCTTCGATACTTTTTATTTTTATACGCTTGCTATCAAACTCTAACTTTTCTTGCCAATTTTCTTCGTCGTAATCACGAATGGATATTTCTCCATCTTCATACTCAAAGTTTTCACCCCAAGGCTCAACCTCGTGTTCAGGGAATTCTTCTAATATCCAGGGCTTATATTCTCTAACGCGTTTGGCACGTTCTAAAACACTGGCATGGATCTTAGGAAAACCAAAAGTTTCTTGCGCGGCCTTAGACCAATTTCTCTGCATTTCAGGGTAGGCTTTTCCGGCACCAACACGCGGCAAGTGAATATCATCTGTCGCATCGGGAGCAACGCAAAAATTCCAATATTGCATTGAGCGCAAATGCAACTTTATTCCATGTGAAACAGCCTTTTGCACCATCCATTCAAGTGTGATATCAGACAAACCTGGCTCTCGGAAACCGCCGCCTACATCGGTATGGGATCCGCTGAACCAGACCTGCTCCACTTTTTGATAATTCTCATTATACGAATTCCAAATGGTTGGCTGAAACCATTTGCGATCATCGTCAATCGAGAGGGCATGATAGGCATTTTTGACGCTGGGGTGCAAAGTGAAATCATGGTAGCGATGTTTCCACCCGGGAATAAAGTTGACAAAAGTATCGATTACAGCACCCGGCGCGCCCAAAGCGGGGACAGTATCCCAAACGCCTAAAAATTCAATGGATGCCCACTGGTTTGGATGTTCGTAGACAAATTTTCTTGCTCTTTCATTTAAGGATGAACCTCTTGGGAGCACATCTGTAATTGGGTTTGCTTCCGCTATTTCGATCAATTGCTCTATTAAAAAGTTCTTTTCCTCTTCGGGCATCTCATTCTTTCGTTCTTCCCGACCAATTCTATAGAGTGCATAAGCTTGTTTTATCAATTCTGGGCGCGATTTTGGCAAAATCCCAAAGTAGTGGACAAAATTAGCCAAACTTCTCACCGTTGCAGCCCCGCGACTAAAGCCGAAGAGATAAATTTTATCACCTGCATTATAGTTTTCGTAGATAAATTGATAGCATTGCAGGAGGTTTTCTGAAAATCCAGCCCCAGCGAGATTGCCAGTGATTTTATTGGTATCTGTGCCAATGCCACGATCGTAAAATACGATCTGACGCTCAGTTCGATCTTCTAGCATCCGCATTAGTTTATAGACATTCGTATCGTGCCCTTTGCCACCCTCTTGCCCTGTACCATCCGAAAGAACAATGATGTTTTTTGCCATATTTACCTCAGTAAAATAAATTAAAGAATTAGATTTATTATGACATAGAAGGTGATCTTATGCAATATAAGTTTGCAGAGAATAATATGCTCTTTAGTGCGAAATCTCCTAAACGATTTGGAGAATCCTTGCCAAAGCATTTGCGGTCAGCTATAATCTCGCATCACCAAGGGCGCGTAGCTCAGCTGGTTAGAGCGCACGGTTCACATCCGTGAGGTCATGGGTTCGAGTCCCTTCGCGCCCATATTGAGAGTCACTAGAAATAGTGACTTTTTTCTTCTTACATATGACCTCATGGTTTAGGAGACAACATAGCCGTGAAGTCAATTGTTCCCAATCGTAGACTACAGGCTAAAATTATTTCTAGGCAAAAAAGGCTGCAATATCCCAACTCCAAGTCTCTGCACGATCCTATCCCACATCCTGAAATTAGCTCGTACTATTATAGATCTGGCGGGGGAGGAAAACATATAGGTTCTGTTGATATTTGTGAGATACTAGGAGTATGTCAAACGCAACTCTTCGTACAGATCAATGGGAAAAGTTCTATGTTTTCCTGAAAAAACATCCACGGGCTTACGCTGGAGAAGAAAATGCTTGCTGTCTCTTTGTAGAAGGTGTTCTCTGGATCACACATAGCGGAGCCCAATCGTGCTTCTTGCCTGAAAAATATTAGGAAAAAAACATGAGAGAAAAGATCAAAACGATCATCAGAGAAGCGAGTTGGAAAAGAATTCTCAAAGAATATATCACCATAACCATTGGTGCGTTCATTCTAATTATCGGTATCGATGTTTTCTTCGTGCCATCGAATATCGCACCAGGAGGCGGTGTAACTGGTTCGGCAATTATAATTAATCATTTTACAGGCTTACCAGTTGGCTTGATGATGCTTATTCTTAACATCCCCCTACTCGTTATAGGATTTTTCTATTTAGGACGCTTCAACTTTCTTGTCCGCACACTCTATACTGTTGTTATTTATAATCTGGGGATAGATTTTTTCGCCCATATACTCCCCACAGGTATCACAGACGATTTGCTTCTCAGTGCCCTATATGGTGGCATCTTAGGCGGTATAGGCACAGGGTTGATTTTTCGCGGTCGCAGTACTACAGCAGGTCTTGCTATCATAACGCGTGTCTTACAGTTGAGAACAGGACTACCAATCAGTCAGGCTTATATCGCCACAGATGGCGTAATCTTATTGATTTTTGGGCAAGTTTTTGGCTGGGATCGCGCCCTCTACTCTTTTTTAGCACTATTTATTTTTGGCTTGGCGACCGACTATATTCTCGAAGGGCCGAGCATAATCCGTACGGTTTTTATCGTTACAAACTCGCCAGATGCTATTTCTCAAGGCATTTTTGCGCGTCTCGGTGTGGGGGTAACCTCTTGGTCAGCGCAGGGGATGTTTACGAAAAAAGAACACGCCGTTCTCTTTTGCTCAGTCATCCGCTCAGACGCAAATACCCTTAAAAATATCATCTCTGAGATTGACGAGGAAGCCTTCGTTGTCATTGGGCAGGGACATCAAGCCAGCGGCGGAGTTTTTCGGAAGCTCGCAGAGAAAGAAAAGTGATATAGAGTGACAGGACGAAAGGAAGCGCACGTAGTTTTTGCTTGTTACCGTTTATAGAATATTTTCTCGATAATAAGCATTTACCATTAAACAAAAAAAGCTCATCGCATTCTAGTGCGGTGAGCTTTTTCTTTGTAGTATAGACCGCTCAAATAATAGATACCTTCTTCATCGTTTCTGGGATTGGAATATCGAGCAATGTACAAACTGTTGGGGCAAGTTGCAGATGAGAAACGGTCTCGCCAGTATCACCCTTCCCTTGAGAATCCGGGCGAATTATATATAAGGGGACTTCGCGTACGTCGGGAGTGGTTCCGCCGTGCATTTTATCTACGTTCATCCCATGGTCACTGGTAACGATGATGTTGTAGCCGCGCTCAATCCATTCGGGGATTAAGTTAGCGAGCATTACATCTTGCCGGATGGCGTGAACGCGATATTCTTCGGAATCTGCACTGTATTTATGGCCGGTATCATCCATGCCCATTGGGTGGACGAGCAAATAATCGGGGTTGAATTTACGGACCAGCATACCTGCTGTGGCGAAGAGTTCTGAATCTGGATAGGCATCGTCAGAGTAAAATCGTCCATGCTGGATGAGGAGAGATTCGTCGTCCACTTCTCGGTCATTCACCATATCGTAGGGGGCGTTATTATATAGTTCTGAAAACCAGGAGTAGGCAACGGCCGCGGTAATTTTCCCTGCATCTCTGGCTGCTTGAAAGATATTTGGCTGATCGGAACGCCGCACAACGTAATTAGAGTACACACCATGCTCAATAACTGGCAGCCCCGTATGTGTGGTTTCGTACATCGGGCGTGACATAGAAGGTAATTCGCCAAGAATTTTATAAAGATCGGCTAATTTCGATTCAACCAGATGTCCCAAGAAGCCCATCTGCTCAATAGCGGTGTCGTATCGTAAACCATCGGATAAGACTAAGATAACTTTATTCATCTTTTACCTTTTGTGTTTTGGTTTGAGGACAAAAAATAGAATGTCACGCTACAAGCGTGACCTACATACTCTGGTAATCGTAGAACACTTTTTTAACGTGATATTCATAGAATAGAAATGGAGAATTACGAAGTTTCTCTTCCAACTATCGCTTATTAAGGGGAAACAGGTCAAAAACACGTGCGAAGCATTCCATCCGATTAATCTTTAGGGTGAACCAGGAGAAGAGGTATATCCACTTTTTGCATGACTTGTTCAGCAATATCCGCAAAAAAGAAGCGAGAAACGCCCACGCGCGCGCGCGTAGACATGGCGATCAGGTCAATTTTATCCCGCTTTGCAATGCGTACAATCTCACTAATCGCATCATCAACAAAACAAGTTTGCACGGAAACCTCGTATCCCTTTTCCTTCAAAGCGTTCGTCTCGGCGAGTAGAGCAACTTCGACATCCGCCTGAATGCTGTCTTCTTCTTGGCTGGCAAAAACAGGATGTGCCTTTGGCCCCAGCGGCTCGCCCTCTGAGGCAAGCGCGTAATCAGAGCGATAATCTGTAGCGGCGAAACCTGAGCCTTTGGGCGGCTTGGTCACATAGTAGAGGGTGAGTTTGGTTTCTTCTGGTGGAAAAAACTTCTCGATTTCTGCCAATATTTTATGGCTGAAAGTGGATTTTGTGAGGGGAACCAGGATTTTTTTCATCATCGTACGCTCTCCGTTTTTAGCTATTTATACTCCGATAAGGATGCTACTAATTAATTGGCATCTACTGAAGTTGGCATTTCTGCCCCCTTTAACGTAAGTGTTTTCGCAAAATGACAAGCTACAAAATGATTATCTTCAATCTCTTCCCATTTTGGGATGTCTGTCTTGCAATTATCTTGCGTATAGGGGCAGCGAGTGTGGAAGCGACAACCAGAGGGAGGATTAATAGGGCTGGGAATTTCGCCGTCCAGATGCACAGGGTTCATCTCTTGATCTGGGTTTACTTCTGGGATTGCGGACATTAGCGCTTCGGTGTAAGGATGTTTTGGGGCGTAAAAAAGGTCTTTTGTGGGAGCTAATTCAACGAGTTGTCCCAAATACATCACTGCTACGCGTTTGGAAATATGCGCTACTACACTTAGATCGTGGGCAATAAAAAGATAGGTGAAGCCGAATTCTGCCTGCAAATCCATGAGCAGGTTGAGAATTTCTGCCTGAATGGATACATCAAGCGCAGAGACAGATTCATCGCAAACGATAAACTGCGGGCGTGAGACAAGAGCGCGTGCAATGCCGATGCGCTGTCGCTGACCGCCACTAAAGGCATGAGGGAAACGGCGCAAAAACTCCAGGTTGAGTTTGCAGAGTGCGGCAGCTTCGCGCACACGCTCGTCAACTTCGTCACCTGTTGCTAGTTTTTGCGCAATGAGGGGTTCGGCAATAATATCTCGTACCGTCATACGCGGATTCAGCGAAGAGTAAGGGTCTTGAAAGATCAATTGCATGTGCTCACGAAAACCCCGCATCTCTTTATCTGTTAATTGAGATAAATCGAAGGTTTCATCATCCACATTAAAGGTGACTTTTCCAGCGGTGGGTTCAATTGCACGCAGAATAGAGCGACCTACAGTGGTTTTTCCTGAGCCACTTTCGCCAACTAGCCCTAGCGTTTCACCTTTTTCGATATAAAAACTAACCCCATCAACAGCTTTTACATATTTTGTAACCCCACCGAATAAATTTTTGCTACGAATCGGAAAATGGACTTTTAAGTCTTTGATTTCAAGTAAGGTATCAGACATCTTTTTCCTCGTGTAAGAAACAATATACGGTATGGGTCTCGCTAAGTTGGGTTGGTTTTGGCATTTCGATATCGCAGATGCCGGGCATCACTTTTTCGCAGCGTGTATAGAATGGGCAGCCAACGGGTCGTGACAAGGGGCTGGGAATATCGCCACTGATGGCGGTTAATCGTTCTCCAAGCCGATCCAGACGTGGGATAGCTTCTAATAAAGCTTGCGTATAAGGATGCTGTGGCTGCTGAATAATCTCTTTTGTTTTTCCTCGCTCCAGAATTTTGCCCAGATACATGACCTCGATTTCATCTGCTACTTGAGCGATTACGCCTAAGTTATGCGTGATGAAGATAATTGACATCCCCAACTCTTCTTGTAGCTCGTTCATCAACTCCAAAATTTGGGCTTGGATGGTCACATCTAAAGAGGTGGTTGGTTCATCTGCGATTAATAGCGAAGGATTCATTGAGAGGGCTACTGCGATCATCGCGCGTTGACGCATCCCGCCTGAAAGCTCGAAAGGATATTGTCTAAAACGTTGGCGAGGGTTGGAAATCCCTACGCGGTCGAGCATGTCCACCGCAATTTCTTCCGCTTCTTCTTTGCTCACATCGCGATGCTGGAGAACCGCTTCCACAATTTGGTTGCCAATTGTGTATACAGGCGAAAAGGAACTCATTGGTTCCTGAAAAATCAAGGCGACTTCTCCACCGCGAATTTTACGAAGCTCACGGCTATTTGCTTTCAATTTCGTCATCTCAACAACTTTTCCGCTTTTGCGATGAAACTGAATGGATGAGCCTTTGTCGATGATCGAATTTTTGGGCAGAAGGCGCATGATAGACCATGTGCTCACGCTTTTCCCTGATCCGCTTTCGCCCACAATACCCAATGTTTGCCCGTGTTTAACAGAAAAGTCAATCCCGTCAACGGCGGTGATAATCCCTTCATCTGTTTTGAAAGAGATTTTAAGATTTCTTACTTCTAAGAGATTATCTTTAGTGATTTCTTTTGTATTTGCCATGAAATTATCTCCTAGCCACTCACTTGGTATGGATCTGCGGCATCGCGTAATCCATCACCTAGCACGGTAAAGGATAGCACTGCGACTACAACAAAAATCGCCGGAATAAAGAGCCACGGAGCCTGCTCAATAGCACGAACGGTCTGTGCATCTTGCAAGAGGACTCCCCAACTCACTGTTGGCGGGCGCAGACCCAACCCGACAAAACTGAGAGCCGTTTCACTCAAGAGCATAAATGGGAAGGAGATCACCAAGTCAACAATGATATAGCTCATAAAGGCAGGGAGTAGATGTCGTCCAATAATACGACTGGGACCTGCCCCAGCTAAGTTGGCGGCGATCACATAATCTTCGCCACGCAGGCTTAATAATTTACCTCGAATACGACGAGCTAAAGTAGGCCACCCAACGAGAGCCAGAACCAGCGTCATGGCAAAATAAACTTGAGTAGATGACCATTCTTTAGGAAAGGCTGCCGCCAAACCCATATAGAGCGGGATTACAGGAATAACGCGCACAATTTCGGTTAGGCGTTGAATAGCGTAATCAAGCCCACCGCCAAAATAGCCCGCTACGCCGCCTATGACCAAAGCCAAGACAAAGGCGATTACAACACCAAATATACCAATGGATAAAGATGTTCGAGTAGCAAGAAGAACACGTGAGAAAATATCTCGCCCTAAACTATCCGTGCCAAAGAGGTGAATTGAGCCTTCTTTTAAGCCGAAAAAATGTATATTTGTCTTGAATTTGCCCAATAATTTGTATTCTTCACCTTCGACAAAGAAATAAATATCTCGTCGGACAGATGGATCAATTTTAGTTTCCATCCGCAGGGTCTCTGGGTTACGCTCTGAGATTACACCGGGAATGAATGGGCGTAAGGTGCAGCCATCATCATTGCAAAACTGCGGTGCTTGAGGCCTAACCAAAACGGCATCACTGACACGGGTTGTGCCAGTATAGGGTCCAAAAAATTCAGCAAAAAGTCCAATCACAGCCATCGTGATTAGAATAATTGCACCCACTTGAGCAAGACGATGTTTGCGAAAACGCCACCAAATTAATTGAAATTGAGTAGCAGAGTAATAACGCTGCGCTTCTTCTGATTCCATTTGGTTAATAGGAGCCTGTGTTTCTTTTGGGGATAAATCAGTAGGTGTCATATCCCTTAACCTTCTATTAGCTTAACTCGCGGATCTAAAATCGCGAGAAAAATATCGGAGAGAAAATTCATAAAAACAATCATAAAGGTCAGGATGAGTAAAATTGCACCTGCTACAAACATATCTAAATCAAGATATGATTTAAGCAGAAGCTCACCTAATTCAGGTAAACCTAAAACAAGGGCAACAATCGGTAACTCCGAAAAGATACGATTGGCATCAAAACTCATCGTGCTAACAACAGGGTTAATGGCCAAGCGAGCGGGGTATTTGAGCAGCAACTTCCACTCAGGAACGCCGCGTGCGCGGGCTGCGGTCACAGATAAATTATTAAGTTCATCGAGCATGGTGGCTCGCACTGTCTGTAATTGAAAAGCGGTCGCGGACCAAGCTAAAATAATAGCGGGGATAATCAGATGCCCAAGAAGATCTTTCGCTTTTGCTATACTCCAGGGGGCATCGGCGTATTCGGGTGAAAAAAGCCCGCCAACAGAGGAGTCGAAAACAGTGATGGACACATAAAGCAAGACCAACGCCAGCAAAAAATTCGGCAGAGCAAATCCCAAATAGCTAAACACAGTTAGCGCATAATCTTCAGCGGATCCGCGCCTGATAGCCGCATAGATTCCCACCGGTATCGCCACGAGATACGTCACAATCAATGTGGAGAAAAGAATTGCGAGCGTTAACCAGATTTTTTGCCCGATTACATTGTTGACAGAAGTTTGAAAAGCAAAGGCTTCACCAAAATCGCCGTGTAAGACAATGCCGCTAATCCATTTGAAATAACGCTCTGGGGCAGGGCGATCAAGCCCGAAATTTGCTCGGATATTATCAAGGTCGGCTTCGGTGATTTGCGCGCCTGTCCCTGAAAATTTACGAAACGCCCATCGTTCGGCATAATCCCCCGGCGGAAGTTCCATAATAACAAATACCATAATCGACACGAAAAACATGGTGATTGCCATGCCGATTGTACGTTGAAATAAAAATTTGACCATCTTTTCTTCTCCCTTGTAGTAAGGGCATTACCCCTTATGAGATAAAAGAAAGAGCTAATGCCCTTACTACGAGGATTAAATATGAGGATGTGAGAAATACTGTTTTTTATGGGATGAAAAGCCGCGTCGCTCGCGTTTTTAACTTGCTTGCCATCTATCAACATTGTCGCTGGCGTAGACTTAATTTTGCTCACGCCGCGAATCTGTTTGGGATCCGACACCCCAGCCCAAATCACGGGTGAAGCGGAACGTGTCCAAAATTTTAGAAAAAACCGACAAGCCCATCCTAATAGTAACGCTCCGCGTTGCGACTTGTATCCAATCCAGAATATCCAACACAGAGCGTTAGATACAAAAAACCTGACAGGTCTTTACGACCTGTCAGGTTTAGTCTAATGATTATTCAGAGAAGTACCATTCTGCGGGGATCATGGGGTAAACACGATAGTAGTCATAGCTTACTACAGTGTAAGGACCAAAGTTATGCAGGCGGTTTGTGTGAATGATAGGCATTTGGATATTGCCTGCAATACCAATTTTGAGTAGATTATCTACATGAATATCAACAATCTTTGCACCTACGGCATCGCTTTCTGCTGAGCCGAGTGGGTATTGGAGGAATTCTGCGACAAGGTCGTACAATTCTTGTACATCGGCTGGCGGCTCAATACCTGAAGCTCCGTCCGTGTTATGCCATTCTTCCCATCCATAAGCCATACCAGGATTGAACGCATATCCGAAGGGTGGCAAAAGCATGGCGGTATCTAGCACAATAACTGGACCAGTTGTAGCATCATACAACCAAGTGACTACATCTGCCCCATTTGTTGTTCCTCTTTCACGATATTCGTCAGAGGTAACTTCTTTGAGGGTGGTTGCAACACCAGCGGCATCCCAATAGCTCTTTACCAACTCTTGAATTTGAGCAGGACCACTTTGGGTGGAGTATTGAAGTTCAATTGCAAGAGGTGAGCCATCGGCACGTTCTCGGAGACCATCGCCATCAACATCTACCAAGCCCATTTCGTCTAGCAATGCGTTTGCACCAGCCAGATCGTATTCAATGAAGGCGTTTTTGTGTTCTTCTGTGACGAAGTTGACAGTGTTGCCATCTGCGGGGGTGGCTTGCATGGGAGTTGCTTGTCCAAGATAAATCAACTCAACGATTTCGTCTCGGTCAATAGCAATAGACATTGCCTGACGGAAGCGAAGGTCCATGAAAATTTCGCGTAAGCCTTCATCTTCATGGGTCAAGTTGAAGCCATAGAACAAATTCGCACCAACACCAGAGCCTAAGTCAACGGTGTAATCACCATCTGCTTCGTGATCTTTATAGAGAGGGTAATCGATGATGGAGATCGACTGAACTTTATAGTCAACTTCACCATTGGTGATTTTTAGGTTACGAACTTCTGCGTCAGGAACGTAGATTTCGTCTTGTTCGTTGATATAGGGCAATTGATTGCCAGCAGTGTCTACCATGAAGAAGTAAGGATTGGCAACAAAGTGGCGGCCTTCGGTGGTCTCTTCAACCAAAATATGGGATTCAAGCGTGGGTTTTACATCGTCTGCTTTTTCACCAAGTAGTGGGGAGGGGACATCAGTCCAATCGCTGAGACCATAGTAGAGAGTGACGGCTTCAACAAAATCCATACCATCGGCAACTTTCTTATCAAAGAAATGTTTGGGCTGGAAGGGTTGGCGGAAGGAGGTTGCAAAGAAGCTCACAATGCCTGGAGTTGGCACGGGGAAGACGAATTTGACTGTTGTGTCATCAATCACTTCAACAGTCATTGTACCGTCGCCGAATTGAACCCAGCTAGGTGTATTTTCATAAATATCTGTGTTGAGAACAATCTCATTCATCCAGAAGGCAACATCAGCAGATGTAAAGGGCGCACCATCTGACCATTTATGGCCTTCACGAAGATGGAATGTTACTTCGGTGAAATCATCATTCCATTCCCAGCTTTTGGCGATATTGGGTTCAATTGTAACGTAATCATCGCTGTAGCGAACGAAGTTGACGTGGCGAACTGCCAAGAAGTCAGAAGTACCAGATTCTGTTGCGTTTGAAGTTGCGTGGAAAGTACCACCATATTGACCAACAGCCTCGTAAGGTACAACAACCAAAGGTTCAGCAGGAACACGTTCTTCTACTGGGGGCAATTCAGGATTGTTGCCGATTTGACCATTGAGGTCTGCCATGTCGGGGTTTCCTGAGAAAGACATGGTGCAACCTGCCATAGCTTCGTAATCTGCCAATTCGTAAATACGCGCATAGTCACCGTCGCCCAGAGCAACAGCGGCACAGCCACCATCTTCTTCTGCGGGAGCGGCGGGTTCTTCCGCAGGTGCGGCAGGTTCTTCTGCGGGGGCAGCAGGTTCACCGCCACCACAAGCACTCAAAATCATTGACGCGAGGATCATCAGGGTGACGATCCATAATCCAGATTTCTTTAACATACTCTTTTACTCCTTATATACATTGGATATTAGGTACAGATAGAACATTAAAACAAATCATTCTTCTTGCACACCACCTCCTTTAAACGGAAGAACGCGCACTAATCGTACAAGATATTTAGTTTTTGTTAAGTTAAGTTTTAGTTAATAAAAAAGGGAAAACAACCTCCAAACACGGACATTGTAAAGAAAAATTATAACATGGAGCTTTTGCGACAATCGGTACGATTCTTTTTAGGAGATGACAATCACTGAGTTACCGAATTTTACCTCCGGATCAATGATTGTCATCTTTGGATAAACCTAGTTTAAAAATCTACTGGATTTTTGCAAACGACCGTGAAGTCAGCTTGCTTGCCTTTGACAAACCTTTATACGGGCAGATTCATTTGCCTCCGCTACCCAAAATATGCCATCAACTGCTCAAGTCGCAAAACACCATCATAATCAATGCTTTCACCGCCTTGATTTAGTTCGCCTTTTTCATCATCCACATCACCAAGAGTGGTCGTAATGATATTAGCATCGGAAAGGTCTTCGCTCGCAGTATAGATATTCGTCGTCGCGACGATATTTAGTTCCGCCGCACGAGCAGCCAAAACACCATTGCGTGAATCTTCGATGACGATGCACTCATCAGGAGCAAATCCGCTTTTGGTGAGGGCTAAATTATAAATTTCGGGGTCAGGCTTCTTATTCTCAACAATATCGCCAGCCAGAACAAACTCGAATTTAATCTCTTTGAGCAAGCCATTGACCACAGCCTGCGCCGCTTTTTCATTGGAAGTGGTGCAGATGCCCAATAATAAGCCAGCGTCATTCACTTCTTTCATCAACCGCTTCACACCAGGGCGCAAGGGTAATTTTCCGCTCTCAATGAGTTCAACAAAAACCGCTGTCTTATGCTTATGCATCTTCTTAATGAGATCATCAATTTCTTCAGGAGCGATCTCAACCCCAAAGCCTTTCGTCTTAAGATGATGCTTCATCCGCTCTTTGCCGCCAGCGACTTGGAGAAGTTCGTGGTAATACTCTACATCCCACGCGAAATCGTAGCCGAAATCTTTGAAAGTCTGATTGAAAGCAACACGATGCCCATCACGCTCGGTATCAATAATCACACCATCTTGATCAAAAAAAACTGCCTTTATTTTTGCCATTAGATTTTCCTTTCTTATTTTCTCTGCCCCTCCCCTAAATTCCGATGTTGAATTTTAGGGAGACTAGGAGAAGACTGGGGTAAGAAAAGGCGCACGGTGTTTTTTCACCATGCGCCTTTATTATCTAATAATTAAGCGTAGAATTCAAGAATCGTTTCAACAGCCATACGATTCTCTTCTTTTGAGCCTAAAGTTAGGCGGAACCAACCATCGAAGCCATACATCTCAGATTGCGGGCGAAGAATGATGCCCTTCTCTTGAGCATAAGCGACCAGATCATCTCCCTTTTTCCCTGTGCCCGTTCCATCAAAAAGGATGTAATTGGAAGCAGAGTGGAAGACCGTAAAGCCAGGAATAACGCTGAGCGAACTCTCAATATATTCAACTTCGCTATTATTGAATTCAACGCGCATCTTCAGACCTTCAACATCTTCCAATGCGGCCAACGCCGCCCACATCGGGATCGTGCCAACATTCCAGGGCAATAATGCCGCAGAAATTTGAGCAATAACTGCCTCGTCACCGAGGGCATAGCCGAATCGCATCCCAGCCAGACCATAGGCTTTAGAAAGTGTGCGTGTGATTAACACATTCTTATACTTCTTGACCAAATCGACGTGAGATTTACCAAGACCAGCAAACTCAATATAGGCTTCATCAACAATGAAGGGGATGCCTGTCTCAGCGATTTTGATGAAATCATCTTTTGGCATAAAATTCCCTGAGGGGTTATTCGGGTTTGCAACGACGATGATCTTCGTCTTATCGGTGATCGCAGCCAAGATCGCATCAACGTCAAAGTTAAGTTTCTCATCAGCGTAGAGCATCGGAACGGAAACAAGTTTCCCGCCAAGTATGTTGCAGCGTAGCTTGTAGATCCCAAAGCAGGGGGTATGCTGAATAACTTCATCCCCAACTTCAAGGAAAGATCTGAAAATATTGTCGAAAACTTCGCTTGAGCCATTTCCGATGATTACATTTCCAGGGCCGTCCAATCTGTTGATCTCAGCAATTTTTGAACGCACAACCAAGCCTTGGTCCGGGTAGCGGTTTGCTTTTTTGCCGAAGTTTTGAATGGCTTTCATCACTTTTTCAGAAGGTTCAAAAGGATTCTCATTCGACATCATCCGATGCAGTTCTGGCTGGCGCCAAGCCAATTCAATATGCTCTGAAACATACATCGAAATCCCTTTGACCCAGGGAACAAAATACTCTTGCACTTCTTTGGTCATCTTATCTCTCCTTTACGCCTTGTCGGCACTTCCTAATATATCAATCCATCGCCCAACAACATTTCGAATGGCGTCTTTGACAACAATATCGATCTTGCCGGGGTTATACTGCTCTCTATTTTCTGAGATATAGCCATAAGTTGCATTGATCAGGGCGTATTTCAACTCAGTAGAAACATTGAATTTTGCGCCACCCATTTCAACAAGTTTGATCGCATATTCTTTGCTTAAACCCGTTCCGCCATGCACAACCAAGGGCGTTTTTACGCCATTGCCGTTTAGCATCTGGTTAATTTTGCCCAAGCGTTCAAAATCGACTTTAGGGTTTTTCGTTTTATAAACACCATGCGCAGTGCCAATTGCTGGAGCAAAAATATCTACGCCCGTGCGCTCAACAAAGTCGACGGCTTGTTGTGGACTGCAAAGTTGGGCTTCGTCCTCTGCCACAATAACCTGATCTTCCACGCCAGAAACCGTCCCCAACTCACCTTCAACAGAAATCGCGCCGAGCGCATGGCAATGATCCACCACTTGCTTCGTCTGGCGGATATTCTCCTCGTAATCTTGTTTCGAGGCATCGATCATCAGGTTTGTATACCCGGCATCTGCACATTCGATACAATATTCTACGCTCGTGCTATGGTCGAGATGCAAACAAATCGGAATAGGGGCAGATTCGGCTAATGTTCTATAAATAGAAACAAGCACTTCTTTACCTAAAAATTTGGAAGGGGTAACAGATGTCTGGATGATGAGCGGGGCATTCTTTTCAATCGCAGCCTCGACAACAGCTTCCATTTGAATCAAATTCGTGATGTTGAACGCTCCTACAGCATATTTGCCTTCTGCAGCTTCTAACATCATTTCTCTTGCGCTAACAATTGACATGACTTTCTCCTTAATTTTCTTTTTTGTGATAAATAGGATACAGAGAATCGCACCCGATTTGGGCTTGGGTGCTACCGTTTAATCAGCCGATTCTTGATGAAAAACGTATCCCGTAAAAAAACACTTACTAAACTTGCTCTAGCCATTGCTCCCACATCGCCCCTTTCATTCCCTGCTCTGTGCGGTTGAAATAAGTGTCGGCATAATCGCGAAAATCAAAATCAAGTTTTGAGATACCGATCTGCACCATTGCCCACATTGCCTCACGAAAATCGGAAATGATTTTTAGAATTTTGAGCCGCGCCCAATTAGCGGAGGTGACTTCGCCAAAATAAGACTCCAACAACCAGCGGTCTTGTTCATCGTTAAATTCGTGGTGAACGGAGAAATTTGCCAAATCAAAAACGGGGTCGCCCATCCCGGCGTATTCCCAATCTAAGATGCGGATTTCGCCATCGTCGAGGAAGTTGGCGTTGAGCAGGTCGTTGTGGCAAAGTTGTGGCGTAAAGGGAGATTTGAGTAAAGCGGATTCGGCTGTATTCATTTGCTCTATCAACCAATCAAAATTATCTGGAAAGTCAACATTAAAGCGATGAGCAATCTCGGTTGCATCTTCTACAACGCGGAAGGGGGAGAATATCTCGGGTATCGAATCCATTTTGTGGACGCGGCGAACTGTTTCAGCCACACGTCGGATATTTTCACGCTGACCAAGCTCCACAGGAGGTGGTAGCTTACCCTCGATAAAGCTGGTAACGAGATAACCTTCCGGTTCAATCACAAAGAAAACTTCGGGCCCGATACCTATATCCCCTGCAATCTGACTGACAGCACATTCGGTTGCCCGAACAATACCCAGTAACTCTGTATCTGCCCCAGGAATGCGGAGAACGAAAACATCCCCGTTTACTTCAATGCGAAAATTCTCATTCGTAATTCCGCCAGTAAGAGGGGATGTTTTTAAATCGGTTGCGTTAGCCCATAGTGGGACACGAGCAATTGCTTCTTCTATCGTCAGAGTCATAATTTGGCTTCACTTTTGCTTTGGGATTGCTTTGCGAGAGCAGACAAATAGTTAAACGTAGAATAATGTCGGCATTATATCTACAAAAGCGAAACTTTGCAAATAGTTTCATAATCTGCTACAATTTCTTCCATAATCGCTCAATCTCTGCCACTTTCTCATCTTTTATATATAATCTTGCAAGAATTGTGATCTGCAATAGTTTTGTTGAAAGCTCAACTTTCGCAAAGTTGCCGATGCCATACGCCAATTTATCTAAATCCTGAAAGTGATTGTTTTTATGCAAAAACCTCTTATCCCAGCCCAAAGACGCGAGCGAATTCAGGAATATTTGACGACTCATAGAGCAGCACGCCTTGCTGATTTGAGCGAGATGCTAAATGCTTCTGAAGCAACAATTCGACGTGATATTGAAAGACTTGAAGAAACTGGTTTTCTTGAGCGCACACACGGCGGTGCGGTACTTAGTCAACGCTTATCACGAGAACCAGAATATCAAAAGCGGCTGTTGAGCAGCCCTGATTCGAAGAGATTGATAGGACAGTTAACGGCTACGCTAATTGAAGACGGGGATGTTGTTTTTACAAATGGCGGCACGACTACTACAGAGGTTATTCGACATATTCGCCCAAATGCTGATATTACGGTAATTACTAATAATGTCTTTGCTGCTTTAGAAATTGACAATCTTGGTTTTGATCTAATTTTACTGGGCGGAAGATATTTGCCCATTTCCCTCTCTGTGGGTGGATATTTTGCTAATGAAAATCTTAAGCGAGTTTACGCCGATAAAACTTTCATTGGCGTGGATGGAATTAGTCTGAAATATGGTTGCACTTTTCCGACGAGTGCCGAGGCCGAAGTGGTACGGACAATGATGGGTCGGACTCGCGGTCCCGTTTACGTTGTTGCGGACCATAGCAAATGGGGGACTGTTTCTAATTATCAAGTTGCTGAAATCGAGAAATTTCATTCTCTGATAACAGATAGCGGATTTGATAGAGAAGCACAAGAATCTTTATTAGAACGTTCTATGGAGGTTCTAATTGCTGAGAAGGGTTTATAGTGCTCCCTTGCGAAAGTTTATTTTTCACTATCCCATACTCAGCTCTTCTCAAAAAACAAACAAAAAGGAAGACTAACATGTTCAAATTATTTAAGAAGAAAGAAGACAAATTCATTTTGCTACTTATTGAGCAAGCTGCTCTGACTTACAAAGGTGTTAAAGCTTTGCAAGAGTATATGAAAACGCATGACCATGATTTGGCTGAGCAATTAACACGGATAGAAAAAGAAGCGGACGAGGTACGGCGTATTTTGATCGATGAACTGAACCGTTCTTTCGTAACGCCAATTGATCGTGAAGATATTTTTGCACTTTCGCGCTCGATAGATGACGTTGTAGATTATGCATATAGCACGGTCAGCGAAATGGACGTGCTGGATGTAGAGCCAACGACTTTTATGACGCGGATGACTTCTCTTTTGAAGGACGCTACCTACGAGCTCTATATTGCAATGCAACGCTTGGAAGAGCATCCTGCTGTAGCTGCTGAACACTCTCAACGAGCAAAAGCGTTGGAGACGCGCGTAGAAAGAGTTTATCGAGAGGCAATTGCTGATATTTTCAGTGGCCCAGAAGATGTACATCACGTTTTTGAGATGCTAAAGCGCCGTGAAGTGTTGCGTCATCTTAGTAATGCGGCCGATCGAGTAGACGAAGCAGCAAATTTGATCGCGGATATTGTCGTAAAGACAAGCTAAGGAGCATGCTATGGTTATAATGCCTCCCATCCTCATAGTGATGATTGTTTTATCAATCATCTTCGACTTCTTAAATGGCGTTCATGATTCAAGCAATATCGTGGCTACGATGATCGCTTCACGAGCTTTTAGCCCTCGTATGGCTTTGGGGATCACGGCAATTGCTCACTTTATAGCCCCCTTTATCTTTGGCGTGGCTGTTGCAACCACTATTGGCCATGAAGTTGTAGCAGCGGAAGCGATCACGATCAATGTGCTTATTGCAGCCTTGGCGAGCGCCATTATTTGGAATCTTCTTACTTGGTTTTTAGGGATTCCAAGCAGCTCATCGCACGCGCTAATTGGTGGGATGATCGGTGCGGTGGGCATCGGTGCAGGTTTGGATGCGATTGAGTTGCGAGGTATGGAGAAAATCCTGCTAGCTCTCTTTATCTCTCCTGTTATCGGGTTGATTCTAGGCCATTTTTTTACAAAATTGGTTTTCTTCTTGGCCCGCAATGCAACACCCAAGGTCAATATTTTCTTTAAGCGTTCTCAAATTGTCTCGGCAATTGCTCTCTCGCTTAGTCATGGTACGAACGATGCCCAAAAAACAATGGGAATTATCACTTTAGGTTTAGTTGTCGGAGATGTTATTCCTAGCTTTGAAGTCCCTTTGTGGGTTATCACTATTAGCGCAGCTGCCATTGCGCTTGGTACGGCTCTGGGTGGGTGGAAGTTGATCAAAACATTGGGTTCCAAATTCTACAAAATTCGCCCAGTACATGGGTTTAGCTCTCAGTTTACCTCCGCATTTGTTATTCTTGGCGCGTCATTGGTTGGTGGGCCCGTTAGTACGACACAAGTTGTCAGCTCGGCTATTATGGGGGTTGGTTCAGCAGATCGTGTCAAAATGGTACGCTGGGGCGTGGCAAAAGAGATCATGGTCGCTTGGGTGGTGACAATTCCCGCTACCGCCGCGGTTGCAGCGGGGATTTATTGGCTCATCGAAAAATTTCTCTAGGGTGAAGTACCGCGCGCGCGTTTCTAACTTGCTACCGTTAAATTAGCTTCTGACTTGCTGAAAATCAGCTAATCGATAAAAAAAGCCCCTCCGCGCCCACAAAAAACACCATTAAAATGATGGTGTTTTTTTTATGGGGACTTAGATAGAAAGGTTCTTTTCCTTTAGTAATGATCAGAAAATGATTCTGCCGATAAAACTTCCGTCGGTATAGGCGATATGCACGGTGAAATTGGATAATTTTGAACCTCAAGAGAAAAGTGCTTGACTTCCAAAACGTTTTGGTATAATATAAAAGTAATCCGAAACGTTTTGGAAGATTTTGATAAATCTTAAGGAACAGAACATGGTTGTAAAGCTTAAGGATATTGCTCAAGCAACGGGGAAATCAATTACAACTGTTTCGCGCGCATTAAATGATTACGACGATGTCAGTGCTGAGACCAAATCTCTTGTCATGCGCGTGGCAAAAGAACTCGGCTACACCCCCAACACTTGGGCGCAACGCCTGCAAAAACAACATACAGAAACCATTGGTTTGATTATCCCTACTTTTGGACCGCGTTTTTCCGATCCGTTTTTTAGTGAACTTCTGGCAGGGATCGGAAACCGCGCGGCACAACTGGGGTATGACATGCTAGTTTCTACACGCTCACCCGGAGAAGAAGAACGGGCAGCGTATCAGGCTGCTATAAATGGTCGCCGCGTAGATGGTTTTGTTCTTGTGCGCACACGCAGACAGGATGAACGAATTTCAATTTTGCAGGAAGCAGATTTTCCCTTTGCTGCTTTTGGTCGGGCTGAAGAGAGATTGGATTTTCCTTTTGTGGATGAAGACAGCACCTATGGGATGAAGTTGGTCGTTGAGCATTTAGCTTCTTTGGGACACGAACGAATCGCTTGTCTCGCCCCTCCGTCGGAGCTGATGTTTGCACACTATCGTTTACAGGGGTTTAAAGAAGGTTTAACGGAAGCAGATTTACAGGCGGACAATTCGCTCATCCTGATAGGGGATCTGACACAGCGTGGCGGATATGAGCAAGCGAGCAAACTGCTTGACCTTCCATCCCCTCCTACTGCTATTGCAGCTTGTAATGATCTGATGGCTTTTGGCGCAATGAGTGCCGCGCAGGATCGCGGGCTTATGGTGGGGAAAGATATTGCAATTACTGGTTTTGACGATATTCCAATGTCGGAATTTTCGCACCCATCTTTGACAACCTTGCATCAGCCCCTTTATCAAATTGGGGGCATGGTTTGTGAAATGCTTATTCAATTAATTCGTGGAGAGCCGCTTGATGAGAAATATATTCTTCTCAAACCAGAACTGATGGTGCGGCAGTCTAGCGGATTGTCGATTGATTAGTAGAGGAGGTAGAAACTCGGAACATTTTGGTAATACTCACTCGTTTGTTTAAACTAAAAAAATAAAAAGGAATAGAGAAAATGAATAAGAAACTTATGATCTTTTTTGCTTTGCTGATGACAGCAAGCATGGTTTTGGCAGCCTGCCAACCCCAGGTGATTACGGAAGAAGTGATCAAAGAAGTTGAAGTAATCAAAGAAGTTGAAGTTGAAGTTGAAGTCCCCGCCGAGCCAACTGACAAAACCGTCGTTGAGTTTTGGACGACTGATAACGAAGAAGCTCGCGTAGATGTATATGAAGAACTCGCCGCAGCTTATATGGCAGAAAACCCCGACATTGACTTGCGTATTATCCCCATTGAAGAAGCTGGGATTGCACAACGTATTGCTACTGCTCAAGCTGCAAACCGTCTTCCCGACATTGTCCGCATGGGCATTGAGCGTGTTTCCGCTTTTGCTGCTGACGGCATTCTTGACGAAGCCGCTGCACAAGCAACCATCGCCGCCATTGGCGAAGATGATTTCCGCGCAGGTCCGCTTGCAATGGTGACCAACCCCACCAGTGGCGCTTACTCTGCCGTTCCTTTTGATGGCTGGATTCAGGCTATTTGGTACCGCACCGATTCATTTGCTGATGCTGGTCTTGATGCCCCCCTTAGCTGGGATGCGATCAACGCCGCCTGCGATGCTCTTCCTGGAACCGGAAACTTGCTTTACGGTATGACCCTCGGCACCGACCCCGGACAGAATTACCCCATCCAGGTATTTGAACAGGTTGCTATTTCTAACAACGCGTGGCCCTTCGATGTGGACGGCAACGTCTCCATGAACACCCCCGAAATGGTTGAAGCTCTCGCTTTCTACGCTGACTTGCAACGTTGTGCCACCCCCGGTCCTCAATACTGGCGTGGTGCCCGTGAAGCCTACGAACTTGACCAAGCTGGTATGCTCTTCTACAGCACCTACATCATGGACGATCTCGTTGATGGTTCCGGTCTTGAAGGCGGTGGCAACGTAGAAATCCCCGTTGAAGATCTCCCCGGCAACACCGGTTTCGCCTACGAAATGGCAGGACCTAACGGCTCCGCCTCTTACGGTCAGCTCGTTACTTTGGGCATCATGGCTGGCGCAGACCCCGTTGCACAAGATGTAGTTGCCTACTTCATGGATGGCGAGAACTACCTCAAAGTTTTGGCTTTAGCTCCCTTCGGCAAAGTCCCCGTGCTTGAAAGCGCAGTGGAAGGCTGGGGTGGTTTGAGCGATTACTTCGCCAATTACTCCCCCGAAACTATTGCCCAGATCGGTAACGGTTTCGACACCATGCAACGCTGGCTCTTCCGCCCTGAGTACGACGCAACCCAACGCGCCGTCATCGGCGATATGGAAGGTCGCTTGCTGATTTCACAAGCTATTAGTAACATCGCACTTGAAGGCATCATGACTCCTGAAGTTGCCGCCGAATGGCTGCAAGAACAGGTTGAAGCCCTCTACGCAGAACGACAAGCTGAGTAATTCCTCCCAATTTGGGGAGGCAGGATGACCCTGCCTCCCCATTTTTTTATCTTTTGACATTATTTTTCCTTATTTGATTTTCAATCAGAGAGTAGGCCTATGACAACTCTAATTGCCTCCTTCAAAAAGCATTACAAAAGCAAGCAAGCACAAGAAACACGCCTTGCTTGGATGCTAATCTCCCCTACCGCCCTCATCGTCTTTAGCATCGTTATTTTCCCTGCTGTCTTCAGTGTTTGGGTCAGCTTTCATGATGTGGGATTGCACAACCTAAACGACGTTTTCCACGCCCCCTTTGTTGGATGGGAAAATTATCAAAAAGTATTCGATGATTTTGCCTTCAAATTTCAGGGGATGCAAAGCTGGGGAGCGGCGGTCACGAGCATTGTCTACTCTTTTACATCTACCGCCCTCACCCTTGTAGTGGGATTGATTGCTGCTATTTTACTTAATCGCCCCTTCAAGGGACGTGGACTAACCCGAGCGATTTTCCTCTTCCCCTACGTTGCGCCAGTGGTTAGCATCGCCTTTGTTTGGCGCTGGTTGCTTGATCCACGCCCATCGGGTGTGCTAAACGATCTGCTCATGCGCCTAAATGTGATAGACCTGCCAATGGCATTTCTCTCCGAGCGTGGATTGGCATTACTGCTCGTCATTGTCTTTGAAGCTTGGCGATATTTCCCCTTTGCGATGCTGATGATTCTTGCCCGCTTACAGGCAATTGATAGCACCCTCTACGAAGCCGCCGAAGTGGATGGCGCAAATACCATGCAGAAATTCTGGAATATCACCATTCCCGAATTACGTTATGTTCTTGGCGCAATCTTCCTCCTGCGCCTGATGTGGACCTTTAACAAATTCGACGACATCTTCCTGCTTACCGGCGGCGGATTTGGCACCAAAGTTCTCCCCGTCCTGACCTACGAATTTAGTTTCCGTCTCTTCGACTTTGGACGTGGCGCAGCTACCGCAATGATTTTGCTCACTATTCTCGTTGTCTTCGTCACCTTCTATGTAACTCTCGTCATGCGGAATGCGGAGGAATAATCATGAAAAAGAAAAGTTTTATCGGACATCTGGCAGCATGGCTTAATTGGCAGCGCTTCATTTTTTCTGTCACCCTGATCTTCTTCCTGAGCGGCATCCTTTTCCCCTTCTACTGGATGGTCAGTTCTTCCTTCAAAAGCCGAGCCGAAATTGGCGGGCGAGAGCCGGTATACATCCCCGCAGAATTCAGATTAGATGCTTATCAAGAGTTATTTGACCCGGACAACGAAAGTTATCAGAATTTTGGGCAAAATATCATTAATACCTTTATGGTTGCGCTCCCCACGACGCTGATCGCTGTCATTCTCTCCACGTTGGGTGCGTATGCTATTGCTCGCCTGAAATTCAAAGGAAAAGAAGCCCTGCTCAACAGTATCCTGATGATCTACCTCTTCCCTGGCGTGCTGCTCATCATTCCGCTTTTTGCGATGTTGGCACAAGCCGGAGATAGAATGGGTTTCAATGTGCAGGATAATCTCGGCGTGCTGATATTCACCTATCTCGCGCAGACTTTGCCCGTTGCGCTTTATATGCTCACCAACTATTTCCGTACCATCCCCGATGAGATTGAGCAAGCCGGGTTAATTGATGGATGCAGCCGCTTCGAGATTATCTGGCGTATCACTTTGCCACTCGCAATTCCGGCGTTAGTTTCAGTCAGCATATACACCTTCATGATCGCATGGAATGAGTTCTTATATGCGCTAGTTTTCTTAAATGACCACGCGATGTTTACCATGCCGATCAAGATCAATACCATCTTCAACGATCCCAGCCCACGCCCGCATGTGGTAATGGCAGCATCTACGATCATGACCATCCCCATCGTGACGCTTTTCCTGGCGATGGAACGCTTTCTCACAGAAGGCCTCACTGCTGGTGGTGTGAAAGGCTAAAACGTGCACTCTTTCATTCTTGCGCCGTATCTTAAGTCGTTTTTCGTCTTGGGATGCGGCGCAGCTTTTATCTAGCTATGAAATCAAAAAACATCGGCATCATCCACTACCAAGTTGGGCACACAGACGGGGTCTCGCTGGAGATAGAGAAGTGGCAGTGCGTCTTCGAGGAGATGGGACATCACGTCCATCTCTGCGCGGGGGATCTAGGCTCGGCAGAGGGGACGCTTATCCCGGAGATGTATCATCATCTGCCCGATGCGAAGGTTTTGGCGTATAACACGTTCAAGGAATTAAAAGATTTTGACGAGTTGGGCTACTCAGCGGAGTTAGAGCGGCAAGTTGCCCTTTTAACGGAAAAATTTCGGGAATTTGTCGTTGACCGTGAGATAGATGTCCTCATTGCGCAGAATGTATGGTGCGTGGGAGCAAGCCTTGGAGTCGCGGTCGCTCTCGAGAAAATCCGTCAGGAATTTGACCTTCCCGCTATCGCCCATCATCATGATTTTTACTGGGAACGCGGCGATGATCAGACGCTCACTTGCGAGGCGGCTGTTGAAGTCGCCGAGAGTTATTTGCCGCCGACCCATCCGAAAATCCAGCATGTGGTGATTAATTCTTTGGCGCAGAAAGCATTGAAAGAACGCAAAAATTTGGATGCTCGAATCATCCCAAATATCTTTGATTTTGATGCGCCCGCTTGGGCAAAAGATGAGTACAATAAGGACTTTCGTGAAGCGATTGGTTTAGATGAGGACGATTGGCTGATCTTGCAAGCAACCCGCATTGTGGAACGAAAAGGCATCGAACTGGCAATTGACGTGCTTGCCGAAATGGGCAAAAAACGTGCCGAGCGGATTGTGCTGGTCTTGGCGGGATACGCCCGTGACGATGCCAGCGGCACTTATGTGCAGCGTTTACAGGAAAAAGCTGACCGCCTGAATGTGGAATTGCTCTTCATTGAAGACTGGATTGACCACGAGCGTGGCAGCGCCAATGGACACAAAATTTATTCGCTTTGGGATGCCTACGTTTTCGCCGATTTGGTAAGTTATCCGAGTTTGTGGGAGGGCTGGGGCAATCAATTTCTGGAAGCGGTACGTGCTGAGTTGCCGATCATGCTCTTTGAGTATCCCGTTTATTCTGCGGATATTGGCGAGAAGGGTTTTGATGTAATCTCACTCGGTACAGAAGTGACTGGCTACGATGAAGCGGGCTTGGCGCAAGTGCCGCAAGCGCTGATCGAGCAAGCGGTGCTTGAAGTGATTGAATTATTGGAAAATGATGCTTTACGTGAGAGAGCGGTTAAGAAAAATATCGCTTTGGGACGAGAGTATTATTCGTTAGATACGTTGAGAAAGATTTTGGGTGAAGAGTTGTCGTAAAACGTGTTGCGTATTGCGTAAGCCTTTTGCACATTTTTTCTACTACGAAGAGTACGAAGATTTAAGCTTTGTGAGCGCGAAAATCTTGTCAGGATATTTTTAACGCGAATGTCGCGAATAGACGAATGACGACAATAAAGCAAAAAACATAAAAATATTCGTGACATTCGCTCATTCGCGTTAGAGCTTTAGGCTTTTATTTTGTGCCCCTTCGTGTACTTTGTGGTAAAACAAGTTTCTAAACATTTTCCGTGAAATCCGCGTCATCCGTGTACAAAGAAAACAAGAAAAGAAGTTTATGAAGAAAATTCAAGAAAAAATATCGGCACATTTGGCTTTTATTTATAAAGATAAGGACATTACTGCTTTAACAAATGAACTGATTGAGATCATCAACGACTACAAAGAAGCCTACCCCGAGCTTGCTGCTACATCCCCACAAGGGCGGGTCAGCGAAAAAGATGTCATTCTCATTACTTATGGCGATATGGTTCAAAAAGCGGATGAAGCGCCGCTCAAAACTCTATCCGAATTTCTGCAAAAATACTTTGGCGATGTGATCAACGCTGTTCATATCCTGCCCTTTTTTCCTTACTCTTCAGACGATGGTTTTTCGGTCATTGATTATAGGCAAGTCAATCCCAATTTGGGAGAATGGGAAGATATAGCTGAACTCGGCGAAAATTTCCGCCTGATGTTTGATGCCGTTGTTAATCATATTTCGGCAGAAAGCACAGAATTTCAGGGTTTTCTCAAAGGCGATCCAAAATACAAAGATTTTTTCACGGTCACAGACCCCAACGCCGATATTTCAAAAGTTTTTCGCCCCCGTTCTTTGCCGCTCCTGACACCCTTTCAAACCCCCGAAGGCGAGAAACACGTCTGGACGACCTTTAGCGCAGATCAAATTGACCTGAATTTTGCCAATCCCGCCGTGCTTTTTGAAGTCATCAAAGTGCTGCTTTTCTACGTTGCGCATTGCGCGGAATTCATTCGTTTGGATGCCGTCACTTATCTCTGGAAAGACATCGAGACCTCCTGCGCCAACCTGCCCGAAACCCATCGTATCATTCAACTCGTCCGCACCGTGCTGGACGAAGTTGCCCCAAGAACCGCCCTCATCACTGAGACCAATGTCCCGCATCAGGATAATATCGCCTATTTTGGCGACGGTCTCAACGAAGCGCAAATGGTCTACAATTTTGTGCTTCCCCCCATTGTGCTGCATTCCTTTCAGAGCGGCAACGCCGAAAAACTGAGCCAATGGGCAACCACACTTGAACTCCCCTCCAACCAGGCAACCTTCTTCAATTTTCTTGCCAGCCACGATGGTATCGGCTTGACCCCCACAAAAAATATCCTCACCCCCGAAGAGATCAACGCCGTCGTTCAGCGTACTCAAAATCTCGGCGGCAATATCGGCTACAAGAGCAATGGTGATGGTAGCAAAAGCCCCTACGAACTCAATATTAATTATCTCAGCGCGCTCGGCGACCCGCAAAACCCCATTGCAGCCAAACGATTCCTTGCGGCGCAATCCATCATGCTCGCCTTGCGTGGCGTGCCGGGCATCTATTTTCAGAGCCTTATCGGCTCCGAAAATTGGTCAGAAGGCGTTGAAAAATATGGCTACAATCGCGCCATCAACCGTCAAAAACTTCCCATCGAAAAACTCGAAAGCGAACTCAGCCTCCCATCTCTTCGCCAACGGGTCTATCAGGGCTACCATCATCTCTTGGATATCCGCCAAACGCAGCCCGCCTTCCATCCCTTTGGTGGTCAAAAAGTGCTCAACTTGCATCCATCTATTTTCGGATTAATTCGCACATCGTTGGATGAGGATCAGAATCTGCTCTGCCTCCACAATATCTCAGATCAAGAAATCGAAATCGCCCTTGATTTGAACTTGCTACCCTTTAAAAATACCAATCCGTTCTCAGACATTATCAGCGATAAATCCTTCCCCATCAGTAATGGGAAACTCAAGCTTCATCTAGCCCCTTACGAAGTGCTTTGGCTGAAATAATATTGGCAAAGTAGCTCATATATAAAATCCCCTCATCTTGTTGCGCAGATGAGGGGATTTTTCTTTAATTTCGATATCAATCAAAAAGCAAATAAGCAAACCAGATCATTCACATTTGTTCCCGTCGGGCCAGGTTTTAACAGATCATCAAGTGCATCAAAAAAGGGATAGGCATTATGCTCGCGCAGATGGGCGTCAAGATCAAATCCGAGGGCTTTTGCCCTCTCTTGCGTTTTGCCTGTCACCACTGCGCCTGCCGCATCGGTGGGACCATCGTCTCCGTCTGTGGCGAGGGTGATGAACATAATATCTTCTTTTTCAGCCAGCACTTCTACAGTCGCGAGAGCAACTTCTTGGTTGCGTCCGCCGTGTCCTGTTGAGTTGCCCAGGGAAACGGTGGTTTCGCCTCCCACGATCACGCAGAGAGGGCGTTCGTTGGCAGCAAGCAAGTGAAGGGCAAGTTCGTTCCCTTTTTTCGCTGCTTCGCCTTGGAGCGATGTCGTCAGAATCTGTGTTTTAAATCCCTCCTGAATCGCTCTATCCATCGCCGCTTCTGCTGAAATGCGATTGCTGCCAATAATGTGGGCATTCCCTTTTGGAATTTTTCTTTTATCCTCTTGTGCTTTTTGCAAAGCAGAGGTAATGCTCGCAGGTGCTTTATCCAGCAAATTATATTTTTTCAGGATGGCGAGGGCATCTGCATTGGTGGTGGGGTTGGGCACAGTGGGACCAGATGCGATGGCTTCGAGCGGGGAATCGACAACGTCAGAGAGAATTAGACTGGCGATTTGGGCGGGATAAGCTGCATTTGCCAAGCCGCCACCTTTTACGCGATCTAAGGCTCGGCGCAAAGTATTGATCTCATCAATCCGCGCACCGCTTTCCAAAAAGAGGGATGTGAAATTTTGCAAATCAGAGAGCGATACGCCCTTGGCTGGTGCAGTGATCAGCGCAGAGCCACCGCCAGAGATGAGGAAGAGAACAAGATCATTTTTGCCGGTATGGGATAGAAGTTCTAGAATGGCTTTGCCTGCGGCTACGCTCTTTTCGTCTGGCACGGGATGTCCCGCAATATGGAGGCTTAAATTGCCAAGATCATGGTCTGTAACATATTTGCTGACGACGATCCCGCCGCTGAGGGCGTTGCCTAAAATTTTTCGAGCTGCGCTCGCCATTGCGGGGGCTGCTTTGCCAAAGGCGACCAAGTAGATATTGTCTATCTTTTCAAGATGAAAACTTTGCCCATTTATCTGAAGTAAACCGCTTTTCTTGCGAAGTATCTTTTGCACAGCGCGTGCAGGGTCGGCGGCTTCCAGCGCAGCGGATAAAATCCGCTTTATGGCTAGATGTTGGGGATGGGCATCTAATGTTTTAGTATGGAGGCGGGAGATAAAATCCATAATTGGCTCAAGAGAACTCAGAAAATTAGAGCGACCAAGACCCCTGCTGCTGCGCAAGCAAAGTTGACCCAATCGTTTGTGAGCCAATTAAAACCGCGCTTGTATTGGGTTTCTGTGCCGCATAGGTGGTTGGGCTGCCTTTCAGTCTCTTTTTCGCAACTTGGGCAGTAGTAGATCGCCTGAACGGTTGCGCCGAGATAGGAGTCGAAGAGGGCACCGAGTAAACCTGCCAGCGTGATAATGGCGAAGATGGGCAAAAAACTCCCGGATGGGGTGAATAGGCCAGCAAAGATGCCGATCAGTGCCGCACCTGCCAGAGATGCGAATGTGCCCATCACGGAAATTCCACCAGATGTTCCTTTTTCCACCTTTTGGCTGAGATTGGTTATCATGCGCGGACGGGATGGGTTCAGCACGCCCAATTCTGTTGCCCAGGTATCGGCGTTGACGGCGGCTAACGCGGCAGAAAACCCGAGCCATGTCCAGAGGGCGTTGGGGAAGAAGAAATGCAGCGCGGCGAAGATGGCTGCCAAACCACCATTGCCGATGACCTGCATGGCATCGCGTTTACTGCCTTTGTCAAATTTCTCTTTCAAATCCTTTTTGCGCGCCTTGAACATTTTAGAGAGCGCGCTGGATGAGATGAAGAAAGTCAGCAGTAGAATTGCCCACTCCCAGCCACCAAGACCGAAGATAAGCGTTCCTTCAATCGTGGCTGCGATAGCGCCGCTTTTGTCGAGGCTTTTGGCTTTGTAGGCGAGAAAGGCGATGAGGAGGGCGAAGATGAATCCGAGTAAAAGTTGCATAAGGAATTGGGAAGTTTGAATACAGAATTAAATTGATACAGAAAAGAATATGCTTACTAGAAACAATATCCCCGTGATGGTACTGGATGCCCAGATAATCAGGGCAAGAATGCGTTGTTCTTCCCAGCGGTAGAAGTATAGACCAGCTATCCAACCAACGATGAAGAGGATAAAGCTGATAAAAGGAAGCAGCATCAGTTGAATAGGCGAGAAGGGTCCATGCGCTACGCCTGTTGCGTCGAAACCGAGAGAGATGCTCTCCAGATCGGGGACGAGGATACTTGTCCAGGCGAGAATGCCGATATTGAGCAGTAATCCGCTTAGCCAGAGATAGCGGGTGAGGAGACTTTTCCAGGCTTCGGCAACGATGAAGGTGGGGTAGGTGGAAAATGCTTCGGACCGGGCTAAGGCACCTAATTCGGTAGCAAGCTGAAATTCACGAGCGAAGCGGCGCGGATCTTTTGGGGAAATCGCAAAGACGTGTTTGGCTGTGGCCACGAGTAGCAGTGAATTCACATCTGAAGCTAAAAATTCGACTAATCCCAAATCGGGATGGCGGCGCAATCCCAAAATAGAACCGGGCAAACGGAAGCGCGGTAATTTGAGCGGGGTGGTCAGATCAGTGGCGGGGCGCACCCATTCTATATCTGAAAGGGGGATTTCTTCAATCCTTAAGCCCCAGGAGAGATTTAGTTTTTCACGCCCTAAATGATAATTGGCGCGCAAAAGGGCGTAGAGGCGATATGCGATGATTGGCAGGGGGATTGCTGCGACCAGCGTGAGCAGAATTTCGAGCAAAAAAGTGGGTCCCACCTCTGCACGAGATGCGCTCCAAAAGCCCCAGGCAGCCAAGCCCGCGAGCAGAACTAGCAGGATCCCGTGCAGGAGCAATCCACGTCGACGGGAGGGGAGGAAGGTTTTATCGCTCATGTTTTATTTGCGCACAACTGTCGAGTAAATCATTTTAGCAACTCTGCAATCGTTTCGCAAACTTGCTCCACTTGCGCTTTGCTCATCACGCCCGAAAAGGGGAGCGCAAGGCTTCTATTGCCCAAATCTTCGGTGATGGGAAAATCTCCCCGTTGATAGCCAAATTTCTCAACCATATAGGGCTGTAAATGGATAGGTGCAAAATAAGGGCGAACGGGAACGCCTTCTGCGATTAATTCTTGAGCCAGTTTATCTCTATTTATGTTTTCATCAAAGCGGACGACGTAAACAAACCAGGACATTCGGCTTGTGGATTCTTCGATAAACTGGGTTTCTACGCCCTCCACATCTGCCAAAGCGGATTCATACCATTTTGCCACTTGCTCCCGTTTATCGAGCATCTCATCTAGCCGAGACATCTGCACCGCGCCCAGCGCAGCGGACATTTCATCGAGCCGATAGTTATAGCCGAGATGTGTATGCGTGAGCCAGGTATCGCCGGGAGCGCGTCCCTGATTTCGCATCGCGCGCATATAATCGGCGTCTTCATCATTATTGGTAATGACGAGACCGCCTTCGCCGGTGGTCATTTGCTTATTTGGGTAAAAGGCGAAAACGCCGAAGTCACCAAGCATCCCGGCGGGATTACCTTTATATTCTGCGCCGAGGGCTTCGCAAGAATCTTCAATGACGGTCAGATTATGCTCTTTAGCGAGTTCCATGATCGGGTCCATGTCGGCGGGCTGACCGAAAACATCTACAGGCAAAATCGCTTTGATGGGGGCATCGGCTTTTGCGCCTTTGCGTGGCAGATATTTCTCGGTGTTTTCTATGGCATCTTTGACCAAGGCTGTGTCTATATTTCCCGTTTCAGGGTCAATATCTACAAAGAGGGGAACAGCGTTCTCAAAAAGCATCACATTGGACGAAGCGACAAAGGAGAATGGTGTGGTAATAACGAGATCACCTTCACCGATCCCTGCCGCGCGGACGCAGAGATGCAGCCCCGCTGTACCAGAATTAACGGCGATAGCGTGCCTTGCACCGGTTCGTTCGCAGAAGGCTTGCTCGAAATCCTTGATATATTGCCCCATGCTAAGAATGGGTGTATCAAGAACATTGGCAACAGCCTGACGTTCAGCATCGGTCAGGTCAGGGGAGGACATGGGGATGGGGAGTTTTGGCATAAGTTTTTTGACTCGGTTTATTAGAGGAGTAAATGGAACGCGGATTCTCGCGGGTTGGGCGGATTTTTAAAGGCTTTTTAATTTTCTGTTTCGCTGTGAGAGAACTCTGCGTTTGTATTTGGCTTCTTTGCCAAAATTGAGTAAAAGACCTACTTCTATTTCAGTGGCTTTGAGGTAATTGATCAACTGTGTTTCATGTGCGGCAATAAGTTGTTCAGCAGCCTTAAGTTCGACAACAACAGCATCAGTGACAAGCAAGTCAGCGAAATACTTTCCAACGATTTTGTTCTCATAATAAACTTGAATAGGGACTTGCTTTTCGACTTTTATTCCTCGCTTTTCTAATTCAAGCGCAAGCCCATTTTCATAGACTTTTTCAAGAAAGCCATACCCAAGAGTGTTGTAGACCTTGTAAAAAGCATTGATGATTTCTGACGTGATTTCTTTGTGCAATAACATCTTTTCTCCAGGAACGTCGCAAAGCGGCGGTTTGAAAATCAGCTTTTATCCGTAAAAATCAGCAAAATCTGCGCAAATCCGCGTTCTATCAAAGATTCTCAATCACAAAATTAGCAATATCATCTAGCTCAACCAAGTCTTTTTCTTTTTTGTCACGGAACTTGATCTCAACGCTTTCTTCTTCTAATGTGCGTTCACCGATAGTGATCCGCACCGGACAGCCGATCAGGTCGGCGTCGTTGAACTTTGTCCCAGCGCGAGCATCGCGATCATCATAGAGAACGGTAAAACCGGTGTTGGTCAGATTCAGGTAGAGATCATCAGCATCTGTTTTGGTATTCACATTTTTGCTGGGCAGCCAGACAAGATGAATATCGTAGGGGGCAATTGCTGGCGGCAAGATGAGACCATAATCGTCGTGATGGTTTTCTGCCACTGCGGCAAAAATTCTGCCGAGGTCAAGTGTCCAACTCACGCCCAAAATCGGCTGTCCTTTTCCATTTTCATCGGTAAAAGTTGCTTCTTTCATGCTCAGCACAGGTGTTATCTCAACTAGATCTACACCTTCAACAGCGTCCAATGCCGCGTTGCATTTTGGGCAACGATCGCCAGCTTGGGCAAGAGCGATGTCTGTCACAATACTGGCTTCGTAATCACGCCCATAATTCACATTGCGTAAGTGAAAACCTTCTTCATTTGCGCCGGCGACCAAATTTGATGATTCGGGGATGAGATCATCTACAACAACGAGCACCTCTTTCATCCCAACGGGCGAGGCATAGCCAGGTACAGCACCAATCGCCAAAATTTCATCATCGGTGGCGGGGCGCAAAGCACTTGCTCCGAGTGAAGCGATTAATTTGGCTTCGCCTAAAGCCATATCGCCGCGTAAAATGGCAAAAATGAGTTTTTCTTTATCCTTTATTGTCGCGGTCATAAAGACAGCTTTTGCCGTCTTCTCTTTCGGGATATTCAAAAACGCCGCTAACGCTTCAATCGTGTGCGCATCGGGCGTTTCAACTTTCTCCAGTTCGCGCGGCTCTTCTGTCGAAAGCATAGATTTTGCTCGTTTTGCAACTGCCTGCTTGTCAAGATAGCCACATTGCGCACAGTGGATATAATCCGCACCGCCCTTTTCTGCAACAAAAGCATAACCGCCAGAATCCCTTTTTTTGGCTTCTAAATCGAGTTTTTCAAAAATCTCTTTGGTCAGTTTTTCAAGCGCCCCTTGCCAATTTTGCAGTGTTTCTTCGTTTGCGCCTAAAAGATGGATGCTGACGCTGGGGGAATGTGCCGCGCCAAATAACCCCAAACGCGGATGAGCTTTTTGCTTGATCTCATCGAAAGAATATAGGATTTGTGGCAACTGTTTATAGGATTGAATATCCCCCGCAGCGAGAGCGAGAATATCAGCGTGCGCGCCGATCTCTTGTCCTCCACGTGATCCCATTTCATGACGGATCCTTGCCCTGAGCTTGTTCATTGCACGCTCTGCGAGGGGCAGAGTCAGGAAATCCCCATCTTTTGCGGCGCGGATATAACCTCCGCGTGCCAGCCACTGATAAGATGCGGTTTCTGCATGGGTTGGGGCTTTGCGGAGCGTAGAGCCAAATATTTCTGAGAGTTTCATAATTAGATGTACCCTTTTAAACGGTAGGGGCGACCCGTTTAGATGAAAAAAGAAATTCTAATGTTAATAAGCTGTTTGATTTGAAAATAAATTTTGTTGTTTAGCCTATAGGGTCGCCCTTACAGGAGATGATGTTTATTTAACGTACTCAAGCCTAAGATCAAGTACGAAGCGGGGCAATTATACCCAAGAAAAGCAATCAGCCAGATGCGAGTAAAATATATCCATCAATAATAAGGAGAGACATCCCATGAACCCAACTCTGGACATTTTACTCAACCGAAAATCTGTGCGTGCCTTTGAAAAACGTGATATTGAAGCCGATGTAAAGGCCAAAATCCTTGAAGCGACTCTGCGTGCCCCAACAGCGGGAAATATGATGCTCTACTCAATTTTGGATATTACCGATCAAAGCATCAAGGAGAAATTGGTCAAAACCTGCGATGACCAGCCCTTTATTGCCCGTGCGCCGATGGTCTGGATTTTCCTTGCGGATTACCAACGTTGGTACGATTATTTTCTTCTTTCTGGCGCGGATACGTTCTCTGACGAACCAATGCGAAAACCTGAAGAAGGCGATCTCTTCTTGGCTTGTTCTGATACCTTGATCGCCGCGCAGAATGCTGTCATTGCTGCGGATTCCCTTGGGCTTGGCTCCTGCTATATTGGCGATATTATGGAAAATTACGAAATCCATAAAGAGTTGTTCAATTTGCCCCCGTACGTTTTTCCTATCGCGATGCTGGTTTTTGGTTATCCCACACAGCAACAAAAAGACCGAAAGATGACGGATCGTTTTGATAAAAGGTTTATCGTCTTTGAAAATCAGTATCAACGCCTGAGCGAAGATGATTTTACTGAGATGTTCGCCGAGCGTGAGAAGCAACTCCCGCAAGGCAAAGCGATGCGTGGTATTACAAATTATGGGCAATATTTTTACAACCGAAAATTCGCATCCGATTTTTCGGTAGAGATGAGTCGCTCAGTACGGGAGATGGTGAAGGCGTGGGTGGAAGGGTGAAATAAAGATATAATGAATATGTGCCACCTTTTAGGGGGCTTTTTGTAATTGTTGAGTTATTAGGATGAGATACTCATATTATGAACTATGATTTTTCCCAACTAAATGATAAAGAGTTTGAAAGGCTTGCCGCTGACTTACTTTCTAAGGTTTATGATGCTCGAATAGAAAGATTTAAATCAGGAAAAGATGGTGGCGTTGATGGACGATATTTTTCTAGTGAAAACAATGAAACTATTATTCAATGTAAGCATTATTTAAAAACTGGATATCAAGGCTTAATATCTACTCTAAAAAGAGAAGAAGTACAAAAAGTAAAAAAACTAAACCCTGCAAAGTATGTTTTTGTTACTTCTTTACCATTATCTCGAGATTATAAAAAGGAAATTAAGAACATATTCTTCCCCTACATAAAAGAAGAAAATGATGTTTTTGGTCAAGAAGATATAAATGATTTTCTCTGTAAGTACCCTGAAATAGAAGAAAAATATTTCAAGCTTTGGATTTCAAGCACTACAGTTTTTAATCGAATTATCAACAATGCAATAAAAGGGAGAAGCGAATTTGAATTAGAGCGGTTTCAAGAAAAATCATCTCGATACGCTCAAACGGAAGCACACTCCAAGGCTATCAAAATTTTACAAGAAAATCATGTCCTTATTATTTCAGGAGAACCTGGAATTGGAAAAACCACCCTAGCTGAAAGTATGTGCTTATTTTTTGTAGCAAAAGGCTATGAGTTTTTTGATATTGAAGAATCTCTAAGTGAAGCGGAGAATGTTTATGCTAGAGGCAGAAAACAGATTTTTTATTTTGATGATTTTCTTGGCAGTAATTACTTTGAGGCAATAGAAAATAAAAAAGATTCCCACATCACCAAGTTTATAGACAGAGTAAGAAAAGATGAGACAAAACTCTTTATCCTGACCTCGAGGACAAATATCTTAAATGCAGGGATTTTGTATAGTAGTGTACTGAAAAATTATAATATCCAAAAAAATGATTTTCTATTGTCTATAAAGAGTTTTTCATTATTTGATCGCGCGAAAATATTGTATAACCATATTTGGTTTAGTAACTTGCCTGAGAACTATATTGATGAATACTATAAAAACAAACGCTATAAAAAGGTAATCAAGCACCAAAATTTTAATCCTAGAATAATAGAATTTATTACAGATATCGAAAGATTTGATGTTTTAAGTAGTGATTACTGGAACTATATTCTTGGAAACTTAAATAATCCAAAAGATATTTGGGATGATTATTTCAAGAGACAAAATAATGCTTATGTGAGAAATTTAGTAAAGCTGACAGTGCTTAATGGCAAGGCTATTTCGGAAAAGGAATTACGATTAGGTTTTAAGAAAATTAACGGATTAGAAAATTTGACCAACCCTTCTCATGCAGAAAAAGATTTCAATTCTATATCGGAATTAGCTACAAAATCGTTTCTTAATCGAAGTAAGCAATCAGATAAAATAACTTATACTCTATTTAATCCCTCGATAGCTGATTATATTTTGGAAGAGTATGGGAATAATACAGATGATCTTCTAAATATTTTTAAATCCTTAAATACTATTAAATCTTTGGAGCAATTATTATCGTTAGAACGAGAAAAAATTATCCCTGTTAAGGAAGTAGCAGAATTTAAAAACAAACTTTTTGATGACGCTTTTCAACAAAAAAAAACCATTGATTATTTGGTGTTTGTAGCTTATATAGTTAGACACGAACAAAGAAAAAAACAGACGATTATTCCATTCCTGAAAAACATCTCGGCCAAGCCTCTAATAGTCAACGAGATTTCAAAGTTATTAACTTTAATAATAGGTTTTCACAAAGAGTTAGGGATAGAAGACTTCGGTTTCATATCAGATTGTATAGGTGATGACAGAAGTTTTGACGAAACTGAACTAGAAATTTTTGATGAGTTTATAGCATTTTTTGAAATTAATAATGATGATATTTGTGAAAGATTCCAAAGCGAAATAACAAGTTTCTTGATTGATGAGATCTACAAAAAAATTGATATTGAAGATTTTATATCATATTCAGAATCAAACCATTTTGATGAAATAGATGATGAAGATAATTATAAATTTAATGAAGAGGGTGCAAAAGAGGCAATTGGAGCTAGTATGGAATATATGCTAGAGGGTTACTCAAGTATAGAATCGGTCAGTCGGACTGTTTACGAAGCTCCTGATAAGGAAGAAGGAGAAGCCCCCTCGCAATACATCTCATCATATGATTTAGAGGGAGTTCAAAATGGAATAGATATTGATATTGATGAAATAATAGACAGCATAGATATCAATGAATGGGTGTATGAAACAATCGTTTCTAATGATGCTATAAATAGCTTAGATGAAACTGCGTGGAAGGAAGATTTTTTTGAACAAGATATTGATGATTTGTTTGAAAGGTCTTGAAAAAATCAGAAAACTAGAGAAGTTTATTCAAGAACATAATCACCCCACCCTTGACACCAGCCCTTTTTCGCAGATAATAGACCCCAACGCGATGACGGAGGAAAGTAAGTCCGCAGGAAGTCGTTAGAGAGGCAGGTGCATTGGCTGAAACGTCTGCTCGACGAAAGCGGATTGAAGTTCCCTCCTGAGTTGTCTGGGTGAATGTGTGAATGTGATTGCATCACATTGGTAGTTCAGACCCTAAGCCTAAGGTTATCAGGGCAGCCGATGATAGTCGGCACAGAGTGGATTTGTTGTGCAAGTTATGTGCGATAGATCAACGTGGGTGGTACCGCGGGAATTCCCTCCCGTCCCATTGTGGACGGGAGTTTTGTGTTAATATCACCATGTCATTGCGAAGGTACGATAGTGATGAGATGAAAAAGAAGGAGAAAGATATGCTAGAAAAGCTGAATGAAATACAGGCCGCTGCGCTGGATGCGCTCGAATCTGTAAAAGATAGCGAGGCATTGCAGGGATGGAAGGTAAAACATACGGGAGGGAACTCTGCCCTGACCGAAGTTTTTAAGGGCATCGGCAAAGTTGCCAAAGAAGATCGCGGCAAAGTGGGGAAGCGCGCAAACGAAGTCAAAGTAGCGCTCGAAGCCGCTTTAACGGAACGTGCTGCTCTGATAAAGGAAGCAGAATTAGCCCGTTCACTAGAAGAAGATCATCTGGACGTGACCCTGCCCGGTCGTCCATTTCGTCATGGTGGCGTGCATCCCGCGACACAGACTTTACGACGTATTCTTGGCATTTTGGCGGATATGGGCTTTCAGGTCTATACATCCCGTGAAGTGGAATCGGATGAGTATAACTTCCAGCATCTTAACTTCCCCCTTGGGCATCCTGCCCGTGAAATGCAGGATTCTTTCTATGTGGAAAGTGAAGGTGAAAGAGATAATCCGCTTTTGATGCGCACGCATACCTCGCCCGGGCAAATCCGTGCGATGCGAGAAGCGGCGGTTGGCAATCCTGATAACCCGCCCCCGATCCGTATCTCCTTGCCGGGGATGTGCTATCGCTATGAGCAGATCACATCACGTTCTGAGATCCAATTCAACCAAGTCGAGGGCTTGGCTGTGGGTGAAAATATCACCTTCAGTGACCTGAAAGGGACACTCTCTGATTTCGCTCGCCGTATGTTTGGCGCACACGCTCGAACGCGTTTCCGCGCGCAACATTTCCCCTTCACCGAGCCATCCGCTGAGATGGATGTGGAATGTTTTCTATGCGGTGGAGAAGGCTGCTCCGTATGCAAGAAATCTGGTTGGCTTGAAATTCTCGGCTGTGGGATGGTGCATCCCAATGTTTTGCAGGCTGGTGGCTACGACCCGCGCCGATATACAGGTTTTGCCTTCGGCATGGGGCCTGAGCGTCAGGCTATGCTGCGCCATAATATCAAAGATATCCGCTATTTCTGGGGAAACGATTCTCGTTTTCTCGAACAATTCTAGGAGGCCGACATCATGAAATTACCCGTAAGTTGGCTAAAAGATTACGTCAATATCAATATATCCGTTGAAGAACTGGCTCGCCTGCTCACGCTGGCCGGGCTCGAAGTTGAAGAGATCCACTACGTTGGTTGGGCCATGCCCGATTACGCTGCTGGTGAAAAACATGAATTCAAAACTTATGGTCTCTCATGGGATCCCGATAAGCTGGTTGTGGCAGAAATTCGTGAAGTCAAGCCACATCCCGATGCCGACCGTCTCGTGCTTTGCGATCTTTTTGACGGCAAAGATGAACATCTTGCATTAACCGGTGCGCCCAACCTTTTGCATCTAAAAGGGACAGGTAAATTGGAGCAACCGCTTAAAGTCGCCTATGCAAAAGAAGGCGCAGAAATTTACGATGGGCACAAAGAAGGACAGGTGCTCACCAAACTTAAACGTGCCAAAATTCGCGGTATAGAATCGTATTCAATGGTTTGCTCCGAGAAGGAACTTGGCATTTCGGATGAGCACGAAGGCATTATTTTCTTGGATGATGATGCGCCTGTCGGGACCTCTTTGGCGGATTATATGGGCGACGCGGTTTTCAGCATCGACATTTTGCCGAATAACGCTCGTAACGTGAACGTGCTGGGCATTGCTCGAGAAGTTGCTGCGCTGACGAATCAACCGTTAAAACGCATCGACAAGAAACCTTATGAAAGCAGCGGTGAAGCGATTGCGGAGAAAGTCAAGGTTAATATCACTAACCCTGAACTTAATGCGCGTTTTGTTTTCGGTCTCATCCGCGACGTGGAAATTGGCCCCAGCCCCTATCTCGTACAGCGACGTTTACGTTTGGCTGGTATCCGCCCGATCAGCAATCTTGTTGATGCAACAAACTATGCGATGTTCGAAGTCGGTGAGCCTCTCCACGCTTTTGACTATGATGTCCTCGCAGAAAGAGCTAAGGGCAAACCGGTCGTTATCACCACCCGTACCGCCGATGCCGGTGAAAAACTTGTCACCCTCGACGAAATTGAGCGCGAGCTTCAGGAATCAAATGTTCTCGTTTGCGATGAGCAGAGCGCGCTCGCTCTAGCTGGTGTAATGGGTGGGCTTGAGTCCGAGATTACTGATAAGACAAAAAACGTCCTGCTCGAAGGCGCGGCGTGGAACTTCATTAATATCCGTCGCACGGCGAATCACCATAATTTGCCATCCGAAGCATCTTATCGCTTCTCGCGCGGTGTGCATCCTGCCCTTGCGGAGGATGGTGTAAAACGGGGCTTATACTGGATGCAAAAATGGGCCAATGGCAAAGTTGCGCCCGACCTTGTAGACAATTACCCCCTCCCGCCCGCCGACCCTGTTGTGACCGTCACAGAAGCAGATGTCAAGAGATTGCTTGGGGTCGAGATTTCAGCGGAAGAAATTGCGGGACTCCTCACCAAGCTCGAGTTCAGCACGCAAGTTGAGGGCACGAGCGTCACGGCGGCAACTCCGCCAATCCGCATGGACATCGGCGAAGGCATCGTCGGCGTGGCGGATGTCATCGAAGAAATCGCCCGCATGTACGGCTACGACAATATCCCCGAAACGCGCATCGGCGACCCGCTCCCGCCGCAGGTCGGAAATCCCGTGCACGATTGGGAAGAAAAACTGCGTGACCAGCTCGCCACGCTCGGCTTGCAGGAAGCGATCACCTACCGCCTGACTTCGCCCGAAACACAGGAGCGCATTGGCATGCACGGCGAGTTTGTAAAAATTGCCAACCCCAGCACGCCATCAAAAGGCGTTTTGCGCCGCAGCCTGATGGCGTCGGTTTTGGAGGTCGTCGAGAAGAACGCTCGCCTGCGTGACTCGCTCGCATTCTTTGAAATCGGACCTGTTTTCGTGCCGAATAAAGGCGATTTACCCGACGAACCGCGCAAGTTAGCGATTGCGATGACGGGACGCAGACAGCCGCCCGCCTGGGATGTGAGCGATGCGCCCGTGATGGATTTCTACGATATGAAAGGCGTGGCGGACGCGTTTTTGGCTGGGCTCGGATTAAAAAACATCGTCTACACCCCAGCGGATTCTTCGTTAATGCCCGGCGCAGCTTTTCACCCCGGCAAATCTGCCCAAGTGAGCGTGGATGGTATCGTCGTTGGCGCATTTGGCGAATTGCATCCATCGGCAGCAGAGAAATATGAGTTCGCTGATACCCCCGTTCTAGCCGCAGAATTCGATCTATCAACATTGCGCGGCGTACAACCCGCCTACGAGATCACCCCCGTCCCCGCCTTCCCGCCAATGCTCGAAGACATCGCCCTGATCGTGGACGAAGCTCTCCCCGCCGCCAAGGTAGAACATCTCATCCGCCAAACTGGCGGCAAAATGCTCGCCGAAGCGCGTCTCTTCGACGTTTATCGCGGCGAACAACTCGGTGAAGGCAAAAAATCTTTGGCTTATGCTCTGACCTATCAAGCTCCCGACCGCACACTGACCGATAAAGAAGCGGCAAAGATTCGCAAGAAGATCGTGAAGCGGCTTGAGTATGAGGTAGGAGCGGAGTTGCGAGGGTAGGTTGGTTTGAAGGTTTAATGTTGAACGTGAAAGGCTTCCGAGGTCGAAGGACTGAATGAGCCCTTTTTGTGGTGCGTTTTTTTAAGTTGACATTTGGCTTGACATTATGGCGAATATGAGCAGAGCGTTGGTGGCGTATGTGAATTTTTGTGTGGGGGGAGTATTTCACTGAGTCAATATAAAAACCGTTGCCATTTGTTATTATGGCAGCGGTTTTTATATTCATTGTTGAATTATTAATATTTCTTATCGATCTTTGTTCATGATTAGGTATATTGTGTTCCCATCTTTATCTTTACCAGTTTTAATATTGCGAACAATTAGAAATGCAAAGAAGCCAACTGCCAATCCAATGCAGTAAGCCCCAAATAGCATCTCAGATTTAAATAACGCTGTCACTGCTGCTCCGCCGACTGCACCAATGACGGTAGCGATGTCTGCTAATTCAGCCTGTTCTTCTCTGAATAATATTGTTCGGTAGGTAATCCAACCTATAACCAATCCGAAAGAAATTGCGCCCCATCCTACAATACCTATTGTCATGCCAGCCTCCTTTTTAGGTAGATAAAAAATAGATGATTTTATATATGATACAGAAAAAATGGCATTAATACAACACCAAATCCCAATTTTGCACAAAGGGAATAAGATGCCATTTTTACTCATCTATACTTATAGCAAATATAATATCAAATTTTGCTATCCTAAAATAGGTCTGATCAAGAAACTATTCATCCATGGCACTCTGTGCATATTCTCTTCTGAAGTATGAGTTTCAAAAGCGTGCCAAGCATAGAGGTTGTTGAAGCTAAACCAAACATCTTTGATGCCAATTTTGTCATTCGAATCATTAGCTTTTGGAAAATCTGATAATTTTCCATATCCTTTTTTAATTACCGAAGGCCATGCAGTTGTAGAGTTTAAATGATACCAGTTAGATAGTTGGTCATCTAATACATATACTGTAAGATGTCCCCCCCCGCCAAAAGTGTTCCCAACTACGCAGCGAATTCGCCATTCTGGAATTCCTGCAGTAATTAGATAAGATGCTAATTCTATTCCCCAGTCATCACAATCACCTTTATGTAGTGTGCGCAGTTCGTATGGATACATAAAGAATTCGCAACCAAAAATTTTTTCGTCATATTCGTAGCGATAAGGGTTTATTCTCTTCACACGAGAATGATGATAAATTCTGTAAATGTCCTCGTCACATATTTCTAGATCTCTTACTAAAAGGGAATGCTTTTTTAGATCCTCATAAATAATTGAGTCATTTATGGTTATCATTTGACGAACATCAACTTCAAATTGTTTATTGTATCCGGGCAATCTTCTAGCTTTAAATCGGATATGTGCTTTTTGGATTCTATTGTTCCAATACTCTTTCCCATATTTCTCTGGTTCATGACTCTTGTAACTACGTATAATTTTCGCATCGTATATTTGATCATCTTGCTTCATGCCAGAGATAGTTACAGGGTTTCCAATATACTCAGAGAATGCATTTACAGCATCAAGTTTCATCGCTTCAAGTGAAATCGCAGTTTGGGGTGGATAGGAAATTAAAGTGATATTACCTTTGTCGGTTTTTAGAATAATATCATTTCCCTCTATATCTAAATTACCATTGAATTTTTTAGTTGGCTTTTCCATTTTGCATCCTCCTATTCTTCTTAAATGAAAAAAACATTTCATTCTTTTTGAATAATTCTAAAACCATCGTAGCATTAAATAACTTGGGATTCAATAACTTTCGCTTTCACAGCAAGTCATACTCAGAGTAGTCTGATTTGCTGTACAACATCCTTTTTCAGCGCCATTTTTATGATACTCGTTTGCTAGCTACGCACACCGGACACAATTTGACCTGATAATTCAAGAATCCAGTTCGGATTTGTCAATGAGATTACTGACATTAGGGAACTTTTCTCTACTCTCCCCTCCTCTCCCTCTTCTCAAAAAAGATCAGCTCATCCTGCTCAACAAGCACATCTCGTCGCGCACATTTCTTCGCCTTTTACAGTGACGAGAGATGAAGGGAGTCTCAACCACAATAGTCTCTTTCGGTTGAATTGTAGACTCCTGTCTTCCCATCGGCGAGACCCAAAAAAGCACCATTGGCTCGTATTGAAAGATTAAATGCAGACTTCCGAAGTTTTGCGTAGTACCTCGGAAGTCTTTTATATCAATACAACTTTATTCAAATAAATTAGTCATCTATGCCATTTTCACGAAAAACAGTTTGTACAATCTCTCTTGCATCGGCGAAAATCTTTTCAAGATGCTTTTCGTCAATAAAGCTTTCGCCGTAGATCTTATATTTATCTTCTGTGCCCGAAGGGCGGATAACAAACCAGCCATTCTGCGAGGAAACTTTTAGCCCGCCGATGGGGGCATCGTTGCCGGGGGCGCGGGTCAGGATGCTGGTGATCTCGTCGCCAGCCAGCGTGCTGGCGGTAATCGCTCCGGGTGTCAGGTTTTTTAGGATATTTCTTTGTTCCAGTGAGCCGGGCATGTCGCTGCGGCTGTAGAGCGGGTTGCCGAAGTTTTCGGTCAATTCCTGATAAATTTCGCCGGGGTCGCGTTGAGTTTTGGCGAGAATTTCGGCTGCCAAAAGCCCAAGAATGATGCCATCTTTGTCTGTAGACCAAACCCTCCCGTCTTTGCGCAGGAAGGACGCCCCGGCGCTCTCTTCGCCGCCAAAGCCGTAGGAGCCATCGTAGAGACCGTCCACGAACCATTTGAATCCGACTGGTACTTCTGCCAAATCTAGGCCCAAATCATTTACAACGCGGTCGATCATCGAGCTGGAGACGAGCGTTTTGCCGATTTTCAAATCCTTGCGCCAGTTGGGGCGATTGCGGAAGAGATACCAGATCGCCACCGCGAGATAATGGTTGGGATTCAGCAAACCGGAAGATCGAGTAACGATCCCATGTCGATCCACATCAGGGTCATTGCCAAAAGCGATGTCAAAATCATCTTTTAAGCCGATTAATCCGGTCATCGCGTAGGGGGATGAGCAATCCATCCGAATTTTTCCATCATGGTCGAGAGACATAAATGAGAAGGTTGGGTCAACGTGATTGTTGACGACGGTTAGGTCGAGTTTGTGAACGTCGGCGATCACATCCCAATAATTGGCTGCCGCGCCTCCCAAAGGGTCAACGCCGATCTTGATGCCCGCAGCGCGGATGGCATCGAAGTCGATCACATTTTCGAGATCGCGGACATAGGGCAGCACATAATCATATTCTTGCGTGGTCTCTGCCTGTAGGGCTTCTGCCAGCGACATCCGTTTTACGCCTTCAAGACCCTTTTTCAGGATTTCATTTGCCCAATCTTGGATGATGCCCGTCGTCCCGGAATCTGCGGGACCGCCGTTTATCAGGTTATATTTGAAGCCGCCATCTTCGGGCGGATTATGCGAAGGGGTGATGACGACACCGTCGGCAAGTCCGCTGCTGCGACCTTGGTTGTAGGTGAGAATGGCGTGAGAAATAACGGGTGTGGGCGTATATTCTTCTGAGATGCGAATTTCAACGCCGTTGGCGGCAAAGACTTCGATAGCCGTCCGCTCGGCAGACTCGGAAAGCGCGTGCGTATCTTTGCCGATAAAGAGCGGACCTGTGATATTCTGCTCATCGCGATACATGCAAATCGCCTGAGAGATCGCGGCGATATGGTCTTCGTTAAAGCTGCCATTCGCAGATGTGCCGCGATGTCCCGATGTGCCGAAAGAAACACTTTGCTCGATCTTTTTGGCATCGGGATGAATAGTGTAATAATCTGAAACTAAACGGGGGATGTTAGCTAGCATATCTGGGGTAGCTGGTTTACCAGCCATTTCATTAGCACTCATAATCACCTCTTGCTCTTATTTATGGTTTTGAATAATTTTAGCATACCATCTCTATTACGAACTAAATTATAAAATGGCTGTTGGATCGCATTGATAAACAAAATCTTAGCGGTTTATATTAGAATTCGCGAAAATCTTTCCCTATTTCGCTTGCATCTTCCTCTCACATTCTTTATACTGAGAAATAATCATCATTCAATAAAAAAGGAGCACTAATGGACAAGAAAACAGTTGGTCTTATCGCTACAATTGGCACAGCACTTCTTTGTGCTTGCCCGAGCTTTTTCCTCTGCGTTTGGGGTATTCTCGGTGTAACTGGTACGCCCATTGATACAACAGTTAGCGGACAAACAACTTCACAGCCCATGGCCCCTGGCTTAGGATTTGCGCTACTCTGTCTTTCTCTGATCGGTATCCTCATCCCTGTAGCCGTTGGTTTCTTCACTCTGCGCAAAAAAGATGAAGATGGCGTTATCAATGCCGAGCCTTTTGACCCTCCTGCAGACAACGATCCCCTTCCGCCTGTTTCCTAAAAAATACATTTACAAAATCGAAAATCGCGAAAAGGCGACAACGCGAAATCTTTCTTCGCGCATTCGCTCTTTCGCGATTCTCTCGTTAAGCTTCAAGCGCACGGTGATAAATTCGCCGTGTAGGCTTAGAAAGCATCCTGTTTTATTGGTAGTATGGAGAATTAAGAAAATGAAAAAAGATTTATATATTTTATTTTATTCGTTGTCATTTCCCTTCTCAGCGTTGCGCTAAATGCTTGCTCGAGTTCAGATGAAATCTCACCAGAAAAAGTACAAGATACAGTTGCAGAAACGCAACAAGCAAATGATACGGTGAGTACAATTGTTGCTGCAACTATGAATGCGCTTCCATCAGAAACACCGCCCACCAATACTCCTGAACCGCCTCCACCAGCCTTTGATTATTCTGACTGGAAAGGCTACAATGCTCCCGAAGGATATTTCTTTAACTTCCCAGCTCGCTTCAATATGGAAATACGTCAAAGCGAAGCAGACGATTTTATTGTCTTGGTTGCGGAAGGCTCACCTCCCAATGAAACCAGTTTTATCGTTAACGCGTTTGAGCAAGGAAATTTGAAAAAAGTCAGGGATAATATTAATCTTGATAATCCTGTCTACACAGATATTTCACCTTATGGCATGGTGGGCTTTACTGTAGAAGGTACAGTTCCTGGAGAGGGCTTTGGTGGTGGATCAGTAGTTTACGAAGCGTATTTCGATCTGGGAGGCCTTTTAATCAGGTTGGATTGCCCCTGGAATTTTTGTGACCGTCAAGAATTTGACTTGATTTTACGTTCATTTAAATTGAATTAAGAAAAAACTTTCGGTTCCAAATCCGTGAAAAAGAAAAATTCGCTAATTTCGCCTTTTTCGCGGGTTTCGCGTTAAAATCACCCACCGGCCACTGATTACTGAATACTGGACACTGCCTCATGCATCCTTTCACTAAAAACCCTCACCGCACATTAATAACCCTCTCCATTCCTGTCCTGCTTTCCATGACAGCCGAGCCGCTCACCGCGCTGATAGATACGGCTTTTATCGCCTCGCTGGGCGCAATTCCGCTTGCAGCTTTAGGTGTTGGTACAACAGTGCTTTCCAGTCTCTTTTGGGTCTTTAACTTTCTCAGCATTGGCGCGCAGACCGAAGTCGCGCAAGCGGATGGAGAAGGACATCCCGAAAAAGCGAGCGGGATAGCCAGTCTATCGCTCACGATGGCATTTGGATTTGGAATTTTACTGATCTTGCTCATTCTCCCCAACGCCAGTTGGATCGCAGCTCAAATGGGTGCATCAGGTGAAGTTCAGGCAAAAGCCGTCAGTTATATGCAAATTCGCACCTACGGTGCACCCGCTCTTTTGCTAATGTTGGTCACTTTTGGCGTTTTGCGCGGCCTTCAAGATATGCGCACACCGCTCTATATTGCGCTTGGCGTAAATGCCCTTAATATCCTTCTCGATTGGATTTTTATCTTTGGCATTGGCATATTTCCCGAAATGGGCGTACCCGGCTCTGCCCTTGCGAGTACTATCAGTCAATGGCTTGGCGCATTGGCTGGTCTCCTTCTAATTAGCCAAAAACTAGCTATATCGCCCTCATTTACATTCGACAAAGCAAAAAAACTCCTCCGTGTAGGTGGCGATCTCTTTGTCCGCACCGGTTTACTGACATTTTTCCTCGCATTCACCACGCGCACAGCTACTACCATCGGCGCAGATGCGGGCGCAGCGCATCAGGCAATTCGTCAGGTATTCCTTTTTACGAGTCTTGCGTTGGATGCCTATGCCTCCACTGTTCAATCTCTTATTGGTTATTTCGTTGGGCGGGATTCATTGCTCTGGGCGAAAAAAGTTGTTTCTGTGGGGGCAAAGTGGTCTTTCTGGACGGGGCTCGCCCTCGGAACGCTGATGTGGTTTGGGCGTGACCTCGTTATCAATTTATTGATCCCGGCCTCGGCAATTGTCGTGTTCCTCCCTGCGTGGGCCATTTCTACCCTCAGCCAGCCCATTAACGCGATAGCCTTCCTAACCGACGGGGTGCATTGGGGCACGGGCGATTACCGCTTCCTCCGCAATGCAATGATCGTCGCTACCCTTGTAGGCGTGATCGGGATCCAATTGATTGATCCAAATTCATCCCAAGCCCTTCTTTGGGTGTGGGTTGTTACTGCGGCTTGGGCGGCAACGCGTGCGCTTTTTGGCTGGGGAAGGGTCTGGTTAAAAAAGGGGATTTGGTCAGAAGAAGCTAATGACGAGATTGCTTACTAATCGCAATCAGACGCATAATTTTTAGTTCTTCGTATGAAATTTCCCCATTTAGCTTTTCAAAAACGGGCTTCAAGAAATCTGTGCCTACTTCTTCAAAAGCGGCAATAACTTTCTCCTGCGCTTGGGCTGGGAGGGATGTCTGCGACTGCAAGCTCTCCCCGTTTTTGAGCGGATGCCCGGCTGCAGTGAATCTCATTAAATGATTAAGGATCGTACTTGCTTGAACGTGATACCGCTCCGATAAACTTTCGATGCTTTCTCCCGTGTTATACATCTCGCCTACGATCATATAGCGTCTATTCTTGTCGTTCTTCTCACGATAAGAGCGTTTCTCTTTTTCTTCAAAACCGTTTTGGCTGCAATAGTTTTTGATCTCAACCAAAAATATCTCCCCATATCTTCTCAGCTTCGCCTGCCCCACGCCGCTCATTTTCAAAACACTCTCTAGCGATTGTGGATAATAGGCACTCATTTCCACTAATGTTTTATCTGAAAAGATGACATAAGGGGGCACGCCAGCTTCGTCTGCCAGCTCTTTGCGTTTTTGACGCAAGAGGGCGAAGAGATTTTTGTCGTAATCCAAAACTTCTTGTCGCGCGTCTCTTCTTCGAGAACGGGATTCGGCTTCCTGCAAATGTCCCATGATCGTTGTCCTGTTACGGAGGGCATCCATTGCTTGTGAGCTTAGATTTAGGACACTATATTCGCCACTTTTCTGGAGATAGCCCATCTGCACAAGTTGTCTGGAAAGGTGCATCCATTGTTTTTGTGTCAGGTCATCGCCAATCCCGTATGTCGAGAGATTTTCGTGTCCATAGCGTAGAACCTTTTTGTTTTTTGAGCCGCGTAAAACTGCTGTTACATGCCCTGCGCCGAATCGTTCCCCCGTTCGTTTGACGCAGGAAAGAAATTTCTGAGCAGGGACAGTGATGTCGGTTAAATCTCTTCTTTGGCTTGTGCAATTATCACAATTTTTGCAATTTTCAATTTCGTACTTCTCACCAAAATAGGCTAAAAGTGGATTACGCCTACAGCGGATCTCATCTTCTGCATAGCGGACGATGGCATCCAAATGTTCAGTGGCAACACGTTTTTCATTTGCTTCTTTTTGGTTGATGAAATAACGCTGTTTAGAGACATCTGAATAGTTATAAAGCAGCAGACAATGTGCGGGCAAGCCGTCACGTCCTGCTCGTCCAATTTCCTGATAATAGCCCTCGATGCTTTTAGGTAGATCATAGTGGATCACAAAACGAACATTCGGCTTGTTGATGCCCATCCCAAAAGCAATTGTTGCGACGATGATCTGTACATCATCACGGATGAAGGCTTCTTGATTATCTTTGCGCGTGGCATCTTCCAGACCAGCATGATAAGGACGGGCAGAAAATCCTTTTATCTCAAGATAGCTTGCCAGTTCATCCACTTGGCGGCGTGAGAAACAATAGATGATCCCTGATTCTTCTTTTCGCTTCTCCAAAAATTGGAGGGTTTGCCCCATTGCATCACGTTTCGGCGCGACTTCGATGAAAAGGTTTTCACGGTTAAAGCTGGCAACAAATTCGTTCGACTCTTCGAAATTCAAGCTAGATGTAATATCAGCGCGAACGCGTGGGGTTGCCGTGGCTGTTAGAGCGAGACAAGTTGCTTCGGGATAACGTTGACGGATTTCTGTAATTTGTCGATATTCGGGACGGAAATCGTGGCCCCATTCTGAGATGCAGTGCGCTTCGTCTATCGTAAGCAGATCAAGTTGGGTCCGGGAAAGAAGTGAGAAGATGCGTGGAGTTAGCAAAGTTTCGGGGGCAAGATAAAGCAGCTTAACCGCACCATCCTTTACTAAATCCATATTTTTTTGATATTCGTAAGCGGGAAGCGAACTATTGAGCATCACTGCGGGAACGCCGCTGGCGCGCATTTGCTCAACCTGGTCTTTCATCAGGGCAATGAGAGGCGAAACGACGAGGGTTAGCCCATCGAGTATGAGAGCGGGGATTTGGTAACAAAGTGATTTCCCCCCACCTGTGGGCATAATGGCGAGCGTATCATGCCCGGCCAGAACGTTTTTGATTACCTCGTGCTGATAAGGACGAAAGTTGTCATAGCCAAAGGTGTTTTTGAGTATTGATGCTGCGGTAGACATACGAAGATGATTCTCTCTTGATTGTCGGACTATATTTTTAGCTTATCCCTCTAGCGCAAACCAAGCACTTCGTAAACTTTTATTGGCTTGCTTTTTCCTTTTACATTGAGCGCATCTAGCTTGTCTACATAGATATGTTTTTTGACCAGTTTGTAGGCATCTTCGCTGATCAAAATCTGGTTTTTCTGCGAGTTTTCCTGCACGCGCTTGGCAGTATTGACACTATCGCCGATGGCAGTATATTCGAGTTTCTTCTCTGTCCCGATTAGCCCCAAAACGGCTTCGCCGTAATGGATGCCAACGCCAAAGCCGAGTTGTGCTTCGGGCGGGAGTTCGATATAGAGTTTTTCTATGGCGTTCCGAATTGCGAGCGCGGTGCGAACAGCGCGCATGGCGTGATCAGCCTGACGGATGGGCGCGTTATACCAGGCCATGACTGCGTCGCCAAGAAATTTATCTACAGTGCCTTCTTCTTCAAGAACAGCCTCTGCCGCAGCAGCGAGATAACGGTTAAGCACAGCAACGAGTTTTTCAGGACTTTGCTTCTCGCTAAAACTTGTAAAGCCACGAATATCGGCAAATAGAATTGTGATGTCGCTGCGTTTACCTTCCATGCGTAAACTATCGGGGTTAATTTGCTGAATAACAGCAGGAGAAACCATCCGCTCAAAAAGACGACGTTGTGCCTCGAGGGCTTTACGCTCGGTTAAGTCATCAAGAACAATGGCAACACCTTGTGTGTCTTCATTTGCATCTTTCAATGGAGAGAGATTTAAACGCCAATTTACTGCGCCACGTTCAGGAATTGTATGACTTATCTCTAAGTCGGTAATTGGCTCATCTGTTTGGCGCATGGTAGCAAGATAGGGGAGAATATCTGCTGCAATAGAGGGGATGATCTCATCAAGTTGTTGGCCGATAATTTTCGGGGTAGATTGCCCAATAATGGCTTCAGCCGCTTTATTACAAAGCGTAATCTGGTCTTGTATATCTGCTGTGATCACACCGCTCGCAATAGATGCGAAAATATTATCCATCAGGTTTTTCAGTTCGGTCACTTCTGCAAGGGTGTGGCGCAGCGAGGTAAATAGGCGCGCGTTTTCAATGGCGATTGCAACCTGATTAGCAAAAGTGGTCAAAACAGTACGCGATGCTTCAGTGAAAATCCCCGAACGAATGCGATTATCCGCGTAAATTACGCCGATCAGATCGTTTTTTACTTTTAGCGGCACACATAAAATCGAACGCATATTATGAGCAATAATGCTCTCTTGCGCCCCAAAACGCGGATCTTCCTGCGCATCTGTGGTCAAAATCCCCTCACCGCTTTCAATGACTCGGTTAATGATCGTACGGCTGGTCGAAGATTCTTTAGCATTGATCGATTCCTGTTCCCAATTCCGTGCAGTGCGGATAGTCATTGTGTTTTCGCCATCGCGCAACATCAAAAAGCCGCGCTCGGCGCTAATCATCTTGACAACTGTATCCATCGCAATCCGCAAGACTTCGTCTACTTCGAGCGAAGAGTTGACCATCTGACTAATATTTGTCAGCGCAACCATATTATTATGCTCATCTTCAAAAGCTGCCGCACTGCGGCTCATTTTATAAAGCTGCCCTTCAAGAAGAGAAAGTTCATCGGTAATATCGCGTGGCACGCCAGGAAGCGTCGTTTTGATCGTAGAGCAAGTCTGCCCAACTTGACGACTTAAGGCAAGTATTTGGTTCTTTAAAGGAATTTTTGTTGTGTTGGCCATATTTTTTCTTGACATAATTAGAGTAGATCAAACTTTCTTTTTATTATATACCAGCGAATTTCAAAACTTGCATCCCGAGCTATTTTCAAATCCCCTTTATCGGGGGTAAACAACGCTTTTTGGTGTTCTGCTAACAAAGTAATGATCTCATCTTCTTTTTCAGGTAACACATCCATCAACGCTTTTGCCCGTTCCTGCGGCGTGAAATGCGTGGGGATTTCCTCCCCCAACCAGCGCAAACTTGTATTCACACCATAAAAAGCACGTTCGATCGGATTTGTCTCGCTCCACTGCTTTAGTCGGAGTAACCATCTGGGCGGCGCAAGATCATTTCTCTCATAAAGTCGGATGAAAAGCCGCGTCCCGCGCGTGACCAAAACTTGCTTCCGGTTAAGATACCATATCCCAAGAAAAGCAGCTCCCGTTAACAAAACAATCATACCCCAAAACGCGATTACACGACGATTTGCTTTTGGATCATCGACAATAAATTCGGGTACAGCCACATCCTCAACTCTTGATGTGGAGGAAAAAGGCTCTCCCGTACTTTCCATATCCAGGCTATTCAACATACGCCCCGAGAGCATATCTTCCTCTGTTGTATATGCCGTTCTAAGCACCCCCGAAGGACGAACAAGAAGGGGTTCGCTGGAAGTAGGCTCAAACTCTACCCACCCGATATTGGGGAAATAAACCTCTACCCAGGTATGTGCATTCCCTTGCTGGATAAGAAAATTCCCATCTTCATCCCGATCCCCTTCAGAAAACCCCACTGCCATTCGGGCGGGGATGCCTAAAGACCTCAGCATAACTGTAGCAGCAGAGGCAGAATAATTACAGAAGCCCTCTTTTTGGGTGAAGAGGAACCATTCTATCGGGTCTTTACCTCGTGGAGGTGTTGGTATCTTTTCGTTATAAATGATTTGCGAACGCAAATAGTTGGTGATCGCAAAAGCTTTGTCATAAGAACTTTCCTCCTCTTTGGTGATTGTGAAGGCAAGTTCTCGAATTTTTTCGGGGAAATCTTCAGGGAGTTGTAAATACCGTTCATTTACCCAAAGTGGGTAATCGGTCCCCGCCTGTCTCATTTCGATAACCGTTGGTTGATTAATCGCAGATTTTATTGTGTAGGTATTTTCTAAATCTAATGTCGGTTGAGCAAGGAAGCGGTTAACATCCATGCTTTCATCTACCAAAGGGACAAAAGCCGTTCGCGTATTGATGTTAAATGAAAGAGGCTGTTGTACGATGATAAGAGCATCTTGCGACGCGATCTTGTTCGTAAATAGAAATTCCTGAGAAGCATTCCTGTCCATATTCGGTGTATTCATTTCTGTCATGGCAGGAATAAATTTATTCGGCACATCCTGAGAGTGAAGCCAATACCCGTCTTGATAGATATCGTAGACTCTCATTTTCCAATAATAGCGTTGCATTAGCTCTTTATCTAAAACACGGACAGTAAAGAGTACTTGAGCATTTTGATAAGGTCTTTCCCCAAGAAACAATCTGCTTTTATACAAATCCCCACTATCGGTAACGGGTTTTTCCTCTATCGCTGCAAAAGCGTTGTCAAAGTATCTTTCTGTCTCTTGCAAGGAACTTCTTGTGCCTTGCCACCATTTTGAAAACGCAGCCCATTCAGCACGGGAGCCTGGAATGCTCCAGGCAAAGAAGAATACGATCGCTACTGAAGAAAGTGTTATCGTTGCAATATCCAAACCGATACCAGAGTCAATAAAGACATTCTCTTTTTTCCAACGCTTTTTATCTTCTTTATAGTTTAATCGCACTAGTAAAACGAAAGTCAAGAAAAAGTAAACACCAATGCCCCAAAGCGAGGCTTCTTTTCTTTGATCGTAGTATTGAACAATAAGAATGATCAATGTGGATGGGAATAAAGCTGCGATGATATTCTGATAGCGTAACAAAATATAGCCGGCATATGCCCCCGTGATCCAGAAAATAACGATCAACAAAGAGACGAAAAATAAATAGTCATCTACAGCCTGTTGCTTGGACAATTGAAGAAGCGTAGCTCCCAAACGCTCGCTGGCATCAACAAAGCGAAGTAAAAAAGAATCCTTATTACTGATGTTAATGATCTGAATAGGAATTGCGATTGAACTACCAACCAATGTAAGAAATATCACAGTGATTTTTTTATAGCCGCTTGCAGCAAGAGCGATACCAAGTAATAAGCCCAAAAAGGTAACGGGCTGAACTGCATCCAGATCGGGCGTCCATTCAGTTGCTGTTAACTTTATGGAAGCAGTAAAAATAATTATTGCCAGCAATATTATTGCCGGATAATCGCGCCATTGCTGAGGTGACTTTTGCATAGAATGAGTGTACAATGAAAAAGCATTCATCGTCAACTCAAGATAGGTGTACTTAATCCCTGAGTTGACGTTTTTCTGTGCTTTTTAAGCAAAAGGAGCCAAAAGATGGAAAACCTGCTACATAATGGCATTCTTGTAATTTTAGCCTTTCAAAATTGGGGTGAGTGGTTGCTTGGGCCAATGAAATTATTCAGCTTTTTGGGCACAGAAGATTTCTATATTCTAGCTATCCCTGTACTCTATTGGTCTATAGATTCTGCACTTGCTTTAAGAGTGGGTGTAATTATGCTTCTTTCTAGCAGCGTGAACACGATTTTTAAATTTGCCTTTCAAGCTCCGCGTCCCTATTGGGTGACTACTGATGTCAAAGCGCTTTCAGCAGAAAGTTCTTTTGGTGTTCCTTCAGGGCACGCTCAAAATGCAATTTCAATTTGGGGGATGGTGGGCAGCTATTTCCGGAATAAATGGGCATGGGCTGTGGCTATCTTTTTCATCTTGGGAATAAGCCTCTCGCGGCTTTACCTTGCAGTTCACTTTCCTCATGATACAGTATTGGGACTACTAATAGGCTTTTTTCTTTTGTGGGCGGTCAACCGAGCATGGAATCCTGTCGCTGCGTGGACACAGAAGCAGAGTCTTGGTAAACAGATTTTTTCTGCCCTGGCGGGTTCGCTAACGTTGATTTTCGTTAGCGCTTTCGTAGCATGGATATTCAGGGACTGGACAATGCCCACAGCGTGGTTGCAAAATGCAGCACGAGCGGGGGGCGAGGCGCCACATCCTTTCTCCTTAAGTGGGATCATCTCCTCCGCCGGTACTTTATTTGGTCTCTTTGCTGGCCTCGCATGGATAGATCAATACGGAGGTTTTAAAGCCTCTGGCTCTTCTAAAGAACGCTTTTTGCGCTATTTGGTTGGTTTGGTTGGGCTGATTATTATCTATATTGGCTTAAAAGTTGTTTTTCCTTCTGGTGAGAACTTTATCGCATTTCTCTTTCGTTATCTGCGTTATTCTTTACTCGGTTTTTGGGTTTCGGGTGGCGCACCTTTCATATTTCTTAAGCTAAATTTGACAGATTCCAGCAAGTAATAGGGATGCTCTCTGTTATAATCGGCAGGACATATTTCTTTTTGGAGAGTTTTTCCTTATGACGCTTGAACGTGGCGCACTACTTCACAACCGTTATCGTATAGTTGAAATTCTGGGGCAAGGGGGGATGGGATCCGTCTACCGTGCTGTGGATGAAAACCTCGGGGTAGATGTTGCAGTTAAGGAAAATCTTTTTACAACGGACGAATACGCACGCCAATTTAGGCTTGAAGCCGTTATATTGGCAAATTTGCGACAATCTAATTTGCCACGTGTTACCGATCATTTTGTTATCGGTGATCAAGGTCAGTATCTCGTGATGGATTATATCGAGGGCGAAGACCTGCGTCAGCGTATGGAGCGGACGAATTTCCTCCCCGATGATGAAGTTATCTTGATCGGCGCGGCAATGAGCAAAGCGCTGAGCTACTTGCACAGTCGCAACCCATCGATTTTGCATCGTGATGTAAAACCGGGTAATGTAAAAATCTCCCCAGATGGAGAGATTTTCCTGGTAGATTTTGGGTTGGCAAAAGTAGTGCAGGGTACCCAGGCAACAACTACAGGTGCCCGCGCGATGACGCCCGGCTATTCTCCGCCTGAGCAATATGGTACTGCCCGGACAGACCCTCGGACGGATGTTTATTCTTTAGGCGCAACGCTCTATGCTGCGTTAACAGGCGTGATCCCTGAAGATGGTTTGGCTCGTGCAATGGAAAATGCCGAACTAACCCCAGTTCGCAAACGAGCACCAAAGGTTTCCCGCCGTTTAGCTGCTGCTGTTGAAAAAGCAATGGAAGTCGATGCAGATGATCGTTTCCAGACAGCCGATGAATTTAGAAAGGCTTTACTTGCTGCTAATTCTAAAACGCAACGTCTAATAGAAGATGATTTTACGATAACCCCTTCTCCCTCTCAGCCTTTGCCTTCTATTGAAGAAGTCCCCGAAGATAATACTACTGGAAATCCACCAAGCAACCCTCTTTCAGGGGTTCCCATTAAATCTCAACCAATATCAGAGCCAAAAGAACCTCCTACTTCAGAAACGCCGCGTCAGAAACGCCGTAAAAGCCGTGGAAAGTTCATTCGATTTTTATTATGGATGATTTTGATCGCTAGTGGTCTTGTGGGCTTAGCTTTTTATGCCCCTGAATTGCCAGAAATGCTCTCTCGCATAGGCATTATTCCCATGGCAAATTTCCCGTCTGTGCCTATTCCTGCGGCGACGCAAACGCTTTCAGTAACGCAAACGGGAGAAGCAGTTGTTATTATTGAGACAGAGTCTGCAACTTTGACCCCAACGTTGGAGCCAACTTTAACAAATACTCCAGAACCGACCCTGACCCCAACGCCTACCGAGACATTCACTCCCTCGCCAACACCGATTGGTGGAGGTGCTGGACAAATCGCCTTTGCTTCTGATCGTACCGGTGCCCCCCAAATATATTTGGCAAATACTGAAGGCAATGGTATTCACCCGATTACCAATTTATCTGAAGGAGCTTGCCAACCCGATTGGTCTCCTGATGGAGAGAAGATTGTCTTTGTTTCACCTTGTGAAGTAAATCAAGATGTTTTCAAAGGTTCAAGTCTCTATATTGTTGATGCCGATGGCTCAAATCTGACGCCACTTTCTTCTGTTCCTGGAGGGGATTTTGAACCAGCTTGGTCTCCAGATGGCAAACATATCGCTTTCACATCTTTGCGTGATGGTCATATGCAAATTTATTCTATAAATCTGGCAGATAGTACGGTACAACGACTGACAGAAACAACAAAAGATGAATTTGCCAGACACCCTGCTTGGTCGCCCTTTGGAAATCAGATTGCTTACGCTATAAAAAGGTATAGTGCATATCAAATCTGGTCAATGACTGACACAGGGCAATCACCAGAACAGATTACCGGAAGTAATTACACAATTTGGAATGTTCTTCCCGTTTGGTCTCCTGATGGAATGGTTATTCTCTATAGTCAATACTACGCGGGTATCCCCACAAGGGTTTGGCTGATGAGCATTCGCTATGAAGATCGTGGTAACGAAGGGGTAGATTTAGGAGCAGACCCTCTCCCTGTGCAGGATGTAGATTACTCTGAAGATGGTTTCTGGCTTGTCTTTGAGGGTAAAGATGGTGATAATAGAGATATATACATTACGACTGTAGCAGGAGCATCTCGCACGCAACTGACTACAGATCCTAGTTATGACTTTGACCCTGTATGGAGACCGAGCCCATAAAGCATCTCAAAAATACAATCAAAAAGCTGCCTAAAAGGGCAGCTTTTTCTGTTAACGAAGCTCTTATTTGACGCTCATTTTTGCGCATGGTATCATCGTTTTTTAGTGCTTTAGCACTCTGAATAACAAGGTGCTAAAAAGATGCCAGAGCCTATGAAAACACTGACTGAACGCCAAAAAACAATACTAATGCTGATTGTGCGCGAATATATTGATAGCGGACAACCAGTTGGCTCGAAATCGCTCGTTAAAAACTATAAATTGGATGTCAGCTCTGCGACGGTACGCAACGAAATGCGTACTCTCACCGAGATGGGATATCTGCGAACAACAACGGGACGAATCCCAACCGAGGCTGGTTACCGTTATTTTGTTCGCCAGGTGATGAGAAATGCTAATCTGCCAAATGCCGTGCAGCGGACGATCTCGCATCAATTTGTCCAAACGCACTCCAGCGTTGGTGAATGGATGACACTGACCGCATCCGTTTTGGCGCATCAGACCCAGGCAGTCTCTTTGGTCACTGCACCTCGCAATGAACAGGTGCTTTTTAAGCATCTTGAACTGATCTCCACGCAAGGACGGCAAATTTTAATGGTGCTGGTTTTTGCGGGGGGCGATGTCTCCCAGCAAATTTTGACCCTGGCAGAAGTTGTTCCACAATCTCGGCTTAGTCAGGTTGCAGAGCAACTTAATAAAAAATTACATGCTTTATCGGCAGAAATGATCTTGGCTTTGCCTCCTCGCACAGATCTTTTAGAGCAAGATATTCTTTTGCTTATTCAGCAGGAGATGTTAGCGCGTGGTGAGGGTGCATCAGGTGAGATTTATATGGACGGCATGGCAAATATCTTGGCCGAAACCTCCTTCGCGGATTCTGACGAAGGACGGCGAACGTTGCGATTTTTTGACGAGCGTTCTCGCTTGCAAGACCTTCTCTCTAGCACCGTGATCGATTCTGCTGTTGGGGGGGTGCAGGTGCTTATCGGCGGAGAAGATAGTTGGGAAGAATTGCGGCAATGTTCTATTGTGCTCGCAAAGTATGGGGTCGCCGGACAAGCCACGGGTACGCTCGGAGTCCTTGGTCCCATGAGAATGCCTTATGCACGTACGATCCCCACTGTCCGTTATATGGCGGATCTATTAAGTGGTTTAGTTACAGAAAATCTTTCTGGAGAGTAGAAGAATGGCAAAAAGTAAGAAGAAGACAAAATCCAAAAAAGAAGAAGAGCAAGTTGAAGAAGAAGTCGCTGAAGTCGTAGAAGTTGAAAAGGTTTCAGGCGAAGAGTTTGCTGCACTGCAAGAAGAATTGGAAGTCAGCAAAGCCGAAGTTGAAAGCAAGAAGGATGAGCTACTTCGTTCTTTGGCAGAGTTTTCTAATTATAAAAAACGCATTGAGCGTGACCAAATGCTGAAACATCAGACCATGAAGGGCGATATTGTAAAGCGTTTTTTGCCTGTAATGGATGATATGTTGCGCGCGTTGCAGAACGCTCCTGAAGACCCTTGGGTGGAGGGAATTCAGCTTATTTACCGCAAACTGGAAGGCGTTCTCGAAGTTGAGGGTGTCACACGTATCGAAGCAGAAGGGGCTGCATTTGACCCCAATTTCCACGAAGCGATTGCGCAAGTGCCAAGCGATGAGCATGAGAGCGGGCAGGTCGTTGAAGTTTTGCAAGAAGGCTATATGCTCGGCGAGCGCGTTGTGCGTCCTGCGATGGTTAGGGTTGCTGAGTAAAAAAAAGAGTTTGGCGTGTCATGTGCAAAAGTATCATGTGTCGCGTTGTGAAAATAGGAGAACGTAATTATGAGCAAAATTATTGGCATTGATCTTGGTACGACTAACTCAGCAGTTGCAGTAATGGATGGCGGCGAGCCGGTTGTTATTCCATCATCTGAAGGAGAGCGACTTGTTCCTTCTGTTGTGGCCGTGAATAAAAATGGAGAGCGACTGGTAGGGCGTGTTGCCCGCAATCAATCCATCATTAATCCCCAAAATACAATTTCTTCAATTAAGCGCTTTATGGGACGAAAATTTGATGATAAAGAAGTGCAGGGTATTTTGGAACGTGTTCCCTATGAAGTTTCTGGGGCATCGAACGGGGATGTGCGCGTGACGCTCGATGGTAAGAAGTATTCTGCCCCCGAAGTTTCTGCGATGATCCTTTCAAAGATCAAAGCAGATGCAGAAGCATATCTTGGTGAAACAGTCACGCAGGCTGTGATCACTGTCCCTGCTTATTTCAATGATGCAGAGCGTAATGCCACCAAAGATGCAGGCAAAATTGCCGGTCTTGAAGTTTTACGTATTATCAATGAGCCGACAGCTTCTTCTTTAGCTTACGGTTTAGATAAAAAAGCCAACGAAGTTATTATCGTTTACGATTTGGGTGGTGGAACTTTTGATGTTTCAGTTCTTGAAGTAGGCGATGGCGTATTCCAGGTTCGTTCCACGAGTGGTGATACTTTCCTTGGTGGCGATGATTTTGATCAGCGCATTATGGATTATCTCGCTTCTGAGTTCGAGAAAGATAATGGTATTGATCTGAAGAAAGACCGCCAATCTTTGCAGCGTTTGAAGGAAGCCGCTGAGAAATCGAAAATCGAGCTTTCAACGATGATGCAGACTGAAATTAACTTGCCTTATATCACCGCAGATGCTTCTGGACCAAAACATTTAGTCTTAACGATGACCCGCGCCAAACTTGAGCAAATTACAGCTGATTTGGTAGATCGCACGATGGCTCCTGTCAAACAGGCTTTAGCCGATGCAGATTTGACAGCAGGCGAGATCAGCGAAATCGTCATGGTCGGTGGGATGACTCGTATGCCTGCTGTGCAAGATCGTGTAAAGGCTTTCTTCGGGAAAGAGCCGCATAAGGGTGTGAATCCTGACGAAGTTGTTGCCATCGGCGCAGCCATTCAGGGCGGTGTTTTGGGCGGCGAAGTAAAAGATGTTTTGCTTCTTGATGTAACCCCGCTTTCTCTCTCCATTGAAACTTTGGGTGGCGTAGCAACTCAATTGATCGAACGAAACACAACAATTCCCACTCGGAAAAGCCAAGTTTTTTCTACAGCGAGCGACAATCAGCCCCAGGTTGAGATTCACGTTCTTCAGGGCGAGCGTCCGATGGCGGCAGATAATAAAACGCTCGGCAATTTCACATTAGACGGTATCCCGCCTGCGGCCAGGGGCGTTCCGCAGATCGAAGTTACTTTTGACATCAATGCCAATGGCATCATCAAAGTTTCGGCGCAAGACAAGGCAACGGGTCGCAGTCAAGATATTACGATCACGGCTTCATCCGGTTTATCCGATGACGAGGTCGAGAAAATGCGCAAAGATGCCGAAGAACACGCTGAAGATGATGCCAAACGAAAAGATTTGATCGAGGCCCAAAATCAGGCAGATAATACGGCTTATGGTGCAGAAAAAGCGATCAAAGATTTGGGCGACAAACTTCCAGATGAAGTCAAATCAGAAGTCGAAGAAGCTGTTGCCGAAGTGCGCAAAGTACAAAATAGCGATGATGTAGAAGAGATCAAAAAAGCGACTGAAGCCTTGACCGAAGTTGTTCAAAAGATCGGTGCAAGCGTTTATGAAGAACCTGCTGCACCCGAAGGCGAAGCAGAAGCCGCACCTGATGACGATGAAGACGTTGTTGAAGGTGAAGTAAGCGAAGAAAAGTAGAGAATTCGGTATTCAGTATTCAGTGGTCAGTGTTTTCTCCTGATAACCGAATACCGATTACTGATAACTGAGTTTTTATGAGCAAACGAGATTATTACGAAGTTCTTGGCATTCAAAAAAACGCTTCCGAAGGCGATATCAAATCGGCTTTTCGGAGGCTGGCGCGTCAGTATCATCCCGACGTGAGTAAAGAAGACAATGCCGAAGAAAAATTTAAAGAAATTAACGAGGCCTATGGCGTTCTTTCTGATTCGCAGAAGCGTGCCAAATTTGATCGTTTTGGTCATGCTGGCATGGGCGATACGGGCGGATTCCAGGATTTCACCGGCGATTTCGGCGATCTTTTTGAAGGTCTCTTCAACAGTTTCGGCTTCGGCGGTATGGGCGGACGCTCTCGCAATGCTCCCCGACGTGGACGTGATCTCCAAAAAGAAATTAAGTTGGAGTTTGATGAAGCTATCTTTGGGATAGAAAAAGAAATCGAGTTTGCGCGTGATGAAGTGTGTTCCACTTGTAAAGGCGACGGTGCCGAACCTGGCTCTAATATCAGCACTTGTTCTACCTGTCGAGGGCAAGGCGAAGTTCGCCAGGTACGCAATACCATTTTGGGGCAAGTTGTTCAAACCACGACCTGCCCAAGCTGTAATGGGCGAGGACAAACCATCGAAACACTTTGTCGTACTTGCCGCGGGAATGGATTAGAACGCAAGACGATCAAAAAGAAAGTCAAAATTCCGGCCGGTGTCGATAAAGGACAGCAAATCCGCTTGGGTGGGGAGGGGCAACCCGGTGCAAATGGTGGCCCGCGCGGCAATCTATATCTGGTAATGAATGTCAAGTCGCATAAATTCTTCCAGCGACGAGATGACGACATTATCCTGAATCTTGATATTAATGTTGCTCAAGCTGTTTTGGGTGCAGATATTGAAGTGCCTACAGTAGATGGCAGCGAAAAACTCAGCATCCCTGCTGGAACGCAACCGGGCAAAGTCTTCACTTTGCGCGCGCGCGGCGTACCACGTTTGCAGCGCAGCGGGCGTGGCGACCAAAAAATCATCATCAATGTTGATATTCCCAAACGGTTGTCTGACGAACAGCGTACTCTCTTTGAGAGCCTTGCGGGAACGCTTGATACCGAGATCAAACCGCAAGAGCGCGGCTTCATGGATTGGGTGAACGACGTTTTTGGTGGATGACCAGTATTTAGTAAATAGTGTTCAGTATTCAGACCTGATGGGTTTTAGAAATCTATCAGGTCTTTTTTTAATTGCCATAGTTCGTTGCTTATGGTAATCTCTGTTCTTTGAAAAAGGCTTAGACGAATAATTATGAAACATTTTCTGCTCAAAATATGGAAAGCGCTGCCTCCTAAGTTGAAAATTTTCTTCTTTCATTTGCTGCGCCCAAAATATATGGTTGCTGTTGCTGCCATTGTTTTTGATAAAAATGGAAAAGTCTTATTGGGCAAGCATACTTATCGCAAGTGTTGCTCATGGGGTATCTTGGCTGGTAATCTTGAATATGGTGAAGACCCCAAAAATGCTATTGTGCGTGAACTAAGAGAAGAGACTGGGCTAGAAATCAGGGTAGAGCAATTGCTAAAAGCCGTGAGTGCAAAAGAAGATCATCACATTAGTTTGATCTATGCGTGTAAAATCGTGGATGGCGTTTTTCAGCCAAGTGCCGAAATTTCAGCAATAGAATACTTTTCTCCTGATGAACTGCCAAAAATGTTGAGCACTGAAAAAGCACTGATACAACAGCTTGTTTTTGAATACTGACCACTGAATACTGGATACCGATATGAACAACTGGCTTGAAGTTTCCTTAACTGTAGATGGCGAAATGGCAGAAGCCGTTGCCGATGTTTTTGCCCGTTATGCACCGGGTGGCGTAGTAGCCGAGCGTGGGATTAAATATCTGGATGCGGATGACCCTGGCACGCCAAAAGATGAAGTAATCGTTCGTGCCTATTTACCCGTAGACGCTCGTCTCGAAGAAACGCGTCAGCGGCTGGAGCAGGGTCTCAGCTATCTAAACATGATTCACGCCCTCCCCGCCCCAACATTTACGCCAATAAAAGATGCCAACTGGATGGAAGCATGGAAAGAACATTATCGCCCCATTTCTGTTGGCAAAAAGCTGATCATTATCCCCGCGTGGATGGAGTCTCCTGACGAAAGTCGTATCCCGATCAAAATTGATCCCGGTATGGCGTTTGGGACGGGAACACACCCCACGACACAGTTAGTGCTGGATTTGATGGAAGATATGATTATAGAAAGAGCGCCATCCACACTTATAGACGTAGGTTGCGGCTCTGGGATTTTGTCTATTGCAGCGCTCAAATTGGGCGTAGAGCGTGCGCTGGGCGTAGATATTGAATCTGCTTCGGTAGAATCTTCGCGTGAAAATGCTGATGTGAACGAGATCGGTGAAGAGTTTATTATCGGTCAGGGATCGGTAGATGAAATTTTAGCGGGGAATTTTGAATTCAAATCTGCTCCTATAGTGGTAGCAAATATGCTCGCCCCGATCTTGATCCGTTTAACGGAAGCAGGTTTGGGCACGCTCGTCTCGCCTGGTGGGATTTTGATCCTGTCCGGGATTTTGGATGAGCAGGAGGAGCGAATCCGTGCGGTAGCGGCATCTCATCAACTTAAAATCTTGGAACGCCGCCAAATGGGTGACTGGATCGCGTTTGCTCTGAGACCAGCGTTGCAATAAAAGAAATTCACCACAGAGACACAAAGGGTACGAAGAATTTCTTTGTGTCTCTGTGGTGCTACCCAATCCCTAACTCCCTAATTACCTAATCCCCAATTTCTGAAATATGCTATTATTGGGAGATGAAAGACCGTCAGCGTTGGCTCCCCTTTTTACTGCTTAATATCTTTGTTTCGGCTGCTGTAACAGGTGCAATTTTGTTTTGGTATGACCGTACGCAGAAAAGAAATGAAATTCCTGCCGCACCGGTCAGCGTTGCTGCGCCTTTAGAAAATCTTTCTGCCGAGTCACTCGATCCTGCGACAACTGACCCTGATGTTGAAATTGACGTTGAAATCGTCAATGTGATCGGCGCAGAGATTTTTGATACAGAGATGGTGTCGGTGCGCTACAGCGGAGATGGGGAGTTGGATTTAGCTGGCTGGTATCTGGAAGACGAAGATAAAAATGTTTTTGTTTTTCCACAGTTGATTTTATTTGCCGAAGGCGCGGTGCGAGTGCATACGATGTCTGGGCAAAATACCGTTGTCGATCTGTATTGGGGTATGCGTGAATCTGTGTGGGAATCAGGTGAAGTGGCAAGTCTGATGGACCCGCAGGGAGTAGAACGGGCAAGCTATAAAGTGCCCTAGTGCGTGTTGCGTAAAATGTATTTCGTAATGATTTTCCTTACGCACTACGCACTACGCACTACGCAATACGAAATAGCATTTTGTTGCCCAAAAACGACTAAACTAAGAACTACCAAGCTAAGAACTAAAAACTACCAAACTAAAAACCATGACCCAAGCATTCTACAGAAAATGGCGACCCCAAAGATGGGATGAAGTTCTCGGACAAGCGCACGTTACAGACACGCTCCAAAATGCGCTCGTTAGCGATCGTGTGGGGCATGCCTATCTCTTTGCAGGACCGCGTGGTATCGGTAAAACATCCGTAGCACGTCTGCTTGCGAAAGCTGTCAATTGTCAGGAAGAAGATGTCGCTGCGCGTCCCTGTGACGAATGTGAATATTGCAAAGCTGTTAATGAAAGTCGTTTTCTTGACCTGATTGAAATTGATGCTGCCTCCAATAATGGGGTGGACGATGTCCGTGACTTGCGGGATAAGATTAATTTTTCCCCTTCGCAAGGAAAATATAAGATATATATCATCGATGAAGTTCATATGCTCTCCACACCTGCCTTCAATGCGCTCTTAAAAACGCTCGAAGAGCCACCACCACATGCTATTTTTATCTTGGCGACTACGGAAACGCATAAGATTCCGGCCACAGTGCTTTCTCGCTGTCAGCGTCATGAGTTTCGACGAGTTTCTGTTGAGAGCATTGTCAAGCAGCTTAATATTATTGCAGAGGGCGAAAATATCACCGCCGATGCAGATGCCATGCAGCTTATTGCCCGTCAATCCAATGGCGGCATGCGCGATGCTATTTCTCTCTTTGACCAACTTTCATCTACCAGCGAAAAAATTACCCTCGAGCTGGCACAAACTGTGCTTGGTACAGCCACAAATCAGACCGTCATCGAATTGATTGATGCAATTCGAGATAATGCTCCCGGTGTGGGCTTGCAAGCAATTCATCGTGCTCTTGATGCTGGCTCAGATCCCCGTCAGCTTGCGCGGCAAATTGTCGAATATCTACGCGCACTCATGCTTTTCCAGATGGGGAATGATGATCAAATTGACGCCACGCAAGATATTAAGACACGAATGAACGCACACGCCAAAAACTTCTCAGCTACGGCGGTGCTAAAAATGATGCGCGCTTTCAATAGCGCGGCCGTCGATCAGCGTGGTGGCTGGCAGCCATCGCTTGGTCTTGAGTTGGCTTTGGCAGATATTTTGGAGATTAATGAACCTGCTCCCGTTGTTCAGCAGAGTACCCAGCCCAAACAGCGCACTGTTGCTCCAGCAGAGGTTAAACGGACTCAAGTTCCTGAACCTGCTCCCGTCAAAAAAACGGAATCCAGCCCCGAGAAAAAGAACGAAGCGGTTTCAGATCCAAAAATTAGCACTCAAAAAATTGTAGGTGCTTGGAAAGACATCCGCGCGCGCGTCAAAGAATCGGATAGAAATCTGGAAGCATTACTGAATTCATGTAAATCTTTAGAAGTAAAAGGCGATACACTTATCTTAGGTATGGCGAGTGAAGTTTTAGCCGAAAAAATTGAAAAAGAAGAGAGTGTTGAAGTTACACAAAAAGCGATTAACGATGCGCTTGGTGTACTATTAAAAATCAAATGTGTGGTCACGAATGCAAATGGAAAAATGCCTTCAGGGGTTGACCAAAACGGACTTGTCGCTGCTGCTATCCAGGCAGGCGGCAAAGTAGTGGATATTCAGGAGTAAAAATGGCAAAAGGTAAAGGACGTAATAAGGGTTTTTCAATGGGCGGAGGTGGAGGACAAGCTGGCATGATGCAGCAACTCCAGCAGATGCAGCAGCAATTAGCCGATGCTCAAGAAAAACTGGCAATAGAAACTGTTACAGCAACGGCTGGCGGCGGCGCGATTTCTGTAACGATGACCGGCGACCAAAAATGCACAGAGGTAAAAATTGCCCCCGACTTTTTAGAAGATATAGATGCGGAGATGCTCCAGGATATGGTGCTTTCGGCAGTCAACATGGCTTTAGATAAGTCTCGTGAGCTGGCAGCAGAGCGTATGGGGCCGCTGGCGAGTGGTTTGCCTTTTTAGTTTTCCCGCTTTTCAGTTATCCAGTTCGTTCGTTTTTCGGAACTGGATAACCGGGCAACCAAATAACCGGATAACTGGATAACGCCCATGATCCTCCCTGAACCCCTTCAAAACCTTATCTATGCTTTCGAGCGTTTGCCAGGTATTGGCCCAAAATCCGCTTCTCGGCTGGCTTTTTATCTCTTGCGAGATGCGAGCGACCTTGGTCAAGACCTCTCGGATGCCTTGGATGGTTTTAAAGGCAAACTTGCCTTTTGCCCTGAATGCTTCAATATCATGGTCAAAGAACGCGAACGTTGTGATATTTGCGATGATTCTCAGCGAGATGAGAGTGTGATTTGCGTAGTAGAAGATGCGCTTGACGTTTTGAGTCTTGAAAGAACAGCTGGTTATAAAGGAAAGTATCACGTTTTGCACGGCGCACTCTCTCCCATTGAGGGTGTTGGTCCCGATGATTTGAAGATACATCCGCTTTTTGAGCGGGTTAAGCGAGAGAATATAAGAGAAATTATCTTGGCGACCAATCCCAGTATGGAGGGAGATGCAACAGCACTCTATTTGAGCCAACGCTTGGCTGGCTCCGATCTGCGAGTGACGCGCCTTGCGCGTGGTCTTCCCATTGGTGGCGATCTTGAATATGCCGACCAAAACACCCTTTTGCGTGCCCTGTCCGGAAGGCAAGAGATGGAATAATGACCAATTTCAAAATTGGTACCAAATTGGTCGATTTTCCTCTTGACACAAAAATGACTCTGCGTATAATAGTGGGGCTGGAGATAACCAGCCCGACCTAGCTTCTGAAAACGAAGCAGATCGATAAAAAAAGAAATTCATCTCACGTCAACAACACAGAGCAAATATGTTTTGCAGTCTGACGAGCCGATGTTGAAAAAACATCGGCGATTTTAGTCTGTATATTGCTCTTGACAGGATGAGATGAAGCGAGTAGAATACTGCTCGCTTAACTAACCAGCACCTTAACAACTGAAGAGTGATAGGAAGCAAGCAATAAAAGTTTTCCTGTCAATTCAATAAAGTAAATCCGTAACTTACACACCTTCGGGTGTGACAAAATTTTTTATGCGGAGAGTTTGATCCTGGCTCAGGATGAACGCTGGCGGCGTGCCTAATACATGCAAGTCGAACGAGGAGCCTTTTTACTTGTATTCGTACTCGTAAGAAGGATTTCCTAGTGGCGAACGGGTGAGTATCGCGTTGGTGACCTGCCCCAAAGAGAGGAATAACAGTTCGAAAGGATTGCTAATACCTCATGTTGTCATGGTTTTTAGAAACCCATGTCTAAAGGAGACTTGTCTTCACTTTGGGAGGGGCCTGCGTCCCATCAGCTAGTTGGTAAGGTAACGGCTTACCAAGGCGACGACGGGTAGGGGACCTGAGAGGGTGGCCCCCCACAATGGAACTGAAACACGGTCCATACACCTACGGGTGGCAGCAGTAGGGAATATTGCACAATGGGCGAAAGCCTGATGCAGCAACGCCGCGTGTGCGATGAAGGCCTTCGGGTCGTAAAGCACTTTTTGAGAGGATGAGAAAGGACAGTACTCTCAGAATAAGTCTCGGCTAACTACGTGCCAGCAGCCGCGGTAACACGTAGGAGGCAAGCGTTATCCGGATTTACTGGGCGTAAAGCGCGTGCAGGTGGTTTGGTAAGTTGGATGTGAAATCTCCCGGCTCAACTGGGTGAGGTCGTTCAAAACTGCTAGACTAGAGGACGGTAGAGGAAAGTGGAATTCCAGGTGTAGTGGTGAAATGCGTAGATATCTGGAGGAACACCAGTGGCGAAAGCGACTTTCTGGCCCGTTCCTGACACTAAGACGCGAAAGCTAGGGTAGCAAACGGGATTAGAGACCCCGGTAGTCCTAGCCGTAAACGATGTCAACTAGGCGTTGGTGGGTTAATAGCCATCAGTGCCGCAGCTAACGCGATAAGTTGACCGCCTGGGGACTACGATCGCAAGATTAAAACTCAAAGGAATTGACGGGGCCCCGCACAAGCAGCGGAGCGTGTGGTTTAATTCGATGCTACACGAAGAACCTTACCTGGGCTTGACATGTCAGTGAACGATTGCGAAAGCATGAGGCTCTCTTCGGAGACACTGTCACAGGTGTTGCATGGCTGTCGTCAGCTCGTGTCGTGAGATGTTCGGTTAAGTCCGGTAACGAGCGCAACCCTCGCCGTATGTTATATGTGTCATGCGGGACCGCAGGTTTCAAACCTGAGGAAGGTGGGGATGACGTCAAGTCAGCATGGCCTTTATGTCCAGGGCTACACACACGCTACAATGGACGGTACAATGGGTTGCCAAGCCGCGAGGTGGAGCCAATCCCCCAAAGCCGTCCCCAGTTCAGATTGCAGGCTGCAACTCGCCTGCATGAAGTCGGAGTTGCTAGTAATCGCGCGTCAGCTATAGTGCGGTGAATACGTTCTCGGGGCTTGTACACACCGCCCGTCACGTCATGGAAGCTGGAAACACCTGAAGTCGGTAGCTTAACCCTCACGGGAAGGCGCCGCCTAAGGTGGGGCTGGTAACTAGGACGAAGTCGTAACAAGGTAGGTGTACCGGAAGGTGCGCCTGGATCACCTCCTTTCTAGAGTAAACCGAATGAAAGTCCAGTCTCCACTCACGGAGACAGACTGAAGTTCTAAAAAAGTCTCATAACGGTATTGAGACGATGACTTGACAGGAAACAAAATGCACGCTTCTTATCACTCTTCAGTTGCTAAGGTCAAAGATCGGGCTTGTAGCTCAGTTGGTTAGAGCACTGTGCTGATAACGCAGGGGTCACAGGTTCGAATCCTGTCAAGCCCACTCACCAAGAAAATCTTGGGGATGTAGCTCAGCTGGGAGAGCGCCGCCTTTGCAAGGCGGAGGCCAGGGGTTCGAGCCCCCTCATCTCCACTTGTTGACTGCCTACGTAGACAAGGTGAAGAAAGATTGAAAATTTTAGTTGCTCAGTTGACATAACTCTTTAGAGACTTATCGCACGGGAATACATGACCCAGCGATAATGCTGGGTCGCTTTGTCTAAATTTACAATATAGCTTGAAGGGCGAGCGATGCCCTTGACATAATAGTGAAGTGCGTCGCTCGCTGGTCAAACAGCGAATAGAACCTTAAAAACTGAATAATAATCAACCAAATTTAAATTTATTACAAACATCAAGAATTTTGTTTGTAAGCCGATAGTAATAAGATAGAAAAGAAAGAAAAGTATCAATTTCTCCGCATCACGTGGAGAAGCTACTAAGAGCTTACGGTGGATGCCTTGGTGCCAAGTGCCGAAGAAGGACGTGGGACACTGCGATAAGTCTCGGGAAGCCGTGTACAGGCGTTATACCCGGGAATTTCCGAATGGGGAAACCCACTATGGTAAACCCATAGTATCACCAGCTGAATATATAGGCTGGTCGAAGGTAACCTGGGGAACTGAAACATCTAAGTACCCAGAGGAAAAGAGATTATTTCCCTAGTAGTGGCGAGCGAACGGGAATCAGCCCAAACCATTTGTGCTTGCACAAGTGGGGTTGTAGGGTCTGGCAACATAGAGTTACAAATCAATTGGTTAGCAAAAAGGTGTGGGAAAGCCTGCCAAAGAGGGTAACAGCCCCGTATGCGAAAACTAATTGACTCTTGCTAGATACCTGAGTACTGCCGAGCACGCTAATTCGGCAGGAATCCGGGGAGTCCACTCTCCAAGGCTAAATACACTTGGCAACCGATAGTGAACAAGTACCGTGAGGGAAAGGTGAAAAGAACCCCTGTTAGGGGAGTGAAATAGAACCTGAAACCGTAAGCTTACAAGCAGTCGGAGGGCTAACAGCAAGTCGAGCACCCTAGAGATAGGGAGGTTCCTTGCTATGCCTGACGGCGTGCCTTTTGGAGAATGAGCCTGCGAGTTAATCTCAGTGGCAAGGTTAAGGGAGTGACACCCGAAGCCGTAGCGAAAGCGAGTCTTAATAGGGCGTACAGTCGCTGGGATTAGACACGAAACCAGGTGAGCTACCCATGGTCAGGGTGAAGCGAGTCTAAACGCTCGTGGAGGCCCGAACCTTTCAACGTTGCAAAGTTGTGGGATGAACTGTGGGTAGAGGTGATATGCCAAACGAACCTGGAGATAGCTTGTTCTCCCCGAAATAGCTTTAGGGCTAGCGTCATGCGTTTAGTACCGGAGGTAGAGCACTGGATGGGCTAGAGGGCTTACCGCTTATCGAACCTAACCAAACTCCGAATGCCGGTACTCCAGAGCATGGCAGTCGGACCACGGGAGATGAGTTTCGTGGTCGAAAGGGAAAGAGCCCAGACCATCGGCTAAGGTCCTCAAATCTATGCTAAGTGGGAAACGAGGTGAGGTTACTGAAACAACCAGGAGGTTGGCTTAGAAGCAGCCACCCTTTAAAAAGTGCGTAACAGCTTACTGGTCAAGTGACCTTGCGCGGAAAATGTAACGGGGCTAAGCATAGTACCGAAGCCATGGGTTTCAACATTAGTTGGAGCAGTAGGGGAGCGTTCTGTCAGCAGTGAAGGTCGACCGTGAGGGCGGCTGGAGCGGACAGAAGTGAGAATGCAGGCATGAGTAGCGTATAAACATGTGAGAACCATGTTCGCCGTAAATCTAAGGTTTCCGACGCCAGGTCATTCCGCGTCGGGTTAGTCGACCCTTAGTCGAGGCCGAAAGGCGTAGACGATGGATATCCGGTTAATATTCCGGAACCACTTATGACGAGTGATGAGGGGACACAGCGAGGTAAGCTAGCCAGCGATTGGTAGTGCTGGTGCTAAGCACCTAGGCGTTGAGGCTTGTAGGAAAATCCGCAGGCTGAGCTGAAGTGTGAATGCGAGCCCCTGAGGCAGAAGTAGCCTAGCCTTGCTGTCAAGAAAAGCCTCTAAACGTTGAATCATAAGTGTCCGTACCGCAAACCGACACCGGTAGATGGGTAGAGAATACCAAGGCGAACGGGAGAACCCTCGTTAAGGAACTCGGCAAATTAGCTCCGTAACTTCGGGATAAGGAGTGCCTCCTATTGTGATGTGTAAACTGAAGCATAAGGAGGTCGCAGTGAAATGGCTCTGATGACTGGTTACCAAAACCACAGGTCTCTGCTAAGCCGAAAGGCGATGTATAGGGGCTGACGCCTGCCCAGTGCCGGAAGGTTAAAGGGAGAGGTTAGCGCAAGCGAAGCTTTGAACTGAAGCCCCGGTGAACGGCGGCCGTAACTATAACGGTCCTAAGGTAGCGAAATTCCTTGTCGGGTAAGTTCCGACCCGCACGAACGGCGTAACAATCAGAGCACTGTCTCAACGAGGGACCCGGTGAAATTGAAATGGCTGTGAAGATGCGGCCTACCCGCAGCAGGACAAAAAGACCCCGTGAAGCTTTACTGTAGCTTGACATTGTGTTTGGGTATGATTTGTGTAGAATAGGTGGGAGACTGTGAAGCTGGAGCGTTAGCTTCGGTGGAGTCGCCAGTGAAATACCACCCTGATCATGCCTAGGCCCTAACCCCATTCCGTAATCCGGGTGGGGGACAGTGTCAGGTGGGCAGTTTGACTGGGGCGGTCGCCTCCCAAAAGGTAACGGAGGCGCCCAAAGGTTCCCTCAGGCTGAATGGAAACCAGCCAAAGAGTGTAAAGGCATAAGGGAGCTTAACTGCAAGACCAACGCGTCGAGCAGATACGAAAGTAGGGCTTAGTGATCCCACGGTTCCGAGTGGAAGGGCCGTGGCTTACCGGATAAAAGCTACTC
>Ga0233437_1000491_pt1 | contig 90724 bp, 81 predicted proteins | sample SI_122_August201_FD_182714 | JGI IMG/M metagenome (GOLD analysis project Ga0233437, IMG submission 182714) | Seawater microbial communities from Saanich Inlet, British Columbia, Canada - SI_122_August2016_200_MG | ecosystem: Environmental > Aquatic > Marine > Inlet | place: Canada: British... | reverse complement strand
CGTAAGGCTTGGAAAACCCTGGCCAGGTCTTTATTCTCTTTCCCTCTTTTCAGTAGTGGATTTAGACAGCTCACTAATTCGCCGGTGGTCTCAATTTTTGCCTCTTCACGATAGCGCAAAATCCGTCCGACAAATGCACCCGGACGCTCAAGCTCACCATATGTTTTAAAAATCCTGTTCAATTCCTCTTTTGAATAATTATTTACAATGTCTTTTGCCGTTTGTGACATCCCCGGATTCATCCTCATATCCAGTTCAGCATCATATCTGAAACTGAAGCCCCTCTCTGGAGAATTCAGGTGATGAGATGAAACACCCAGATCTGCTAAAATTCCATCTACTTTATCTATGCCGAGGTAGTCAAGAAAATTCTTTAGAAATCTGAAGTTGTGTGGAACAAGACTAAACCGTTTGTCCTGTATTTTATTGGCAGCTGCATCAGGATCCTGATCAAAACCGATCAAGCTGCCATCGCCCAGGAGTTTCAAAATCTCTCGTGAGTGCCCTCCTCCTCCAAAGGTCAAATCCAGATAAGTGCCTCCGGCAATAACCGACAGGCCTGCAATGCTCTCCTCCAGCAACACGGGCGTATGATAATCTGATATTCCCATAATTATTCATCATCCCATTTAAAATCACCCATCACCTCCTCGGCTAGAGATCTCCTCTCCTCATCCGATAATTGGCCACTTTGGTATCCGGAGGCAGCCATTAATTCAACAACATTCCCCTGACCCGACAAGGCCACTTCCTGTTGTTTTCCAGGTTCAACACCTATATCATCCAAGAACCTCCTTGGTAAAAGGATTCTTCCTGAACCATCCAGCTCCATCTCCAATACATCTCTGAAAAAATCCCTGCGAAACTGATCATGCCTTTCATTATAGGGATTCAACTTGCTTAATGTTCTGGAAACTAACTTATCCCATACATTCTCCGGATATAGAATCAGACTCTTCTCAAAGGTGTTCATCTTACCCACAAAGGTCTCTCCTGCTTCCGATGGCATCTGCTTTTTCAGCTTCGCCGGGAAGAGGAATCTACCTTTTGAATCAACCTTACAATAATGATCTCCTTTGAATCTGGACATATTTAGCCCCTTTTAGAAGTAAAATAAACACTTCTTAACACAAATTCCCAATTTTTGACACTTTATTACCAAAACTGTTAATAACTTTTATCTTTGAATTGCCGCGAATAAATAATTGTATCTTTGGCAGGGACAAAAAGATGAGGAAGAATGGCAGAGAAACAAGCAACTGAAGACCTTCAGCTGATTGACATTGAGCAAGTATTTGCATCAAAGGATGAGAAGCTTTTAAAGCGTATTCCAGGATTTTTTATCCACTACCTGAAAAGGATTGTTCATCAGGATGAGATCAATAAATTCCTGACAGATATTCAAGGAAACGAAGGACAGGATTTTGTTGACCGGGCACTTGAATATATGAATGTAAACATCATACTTAAAGGTGTTGAGAACATTCCATCAAATTCAAGAATGATTATCGTTTCTAACCACCCATTGGGGGGATTGGATGGCATGTGTCTGATGCAAACCCTGGCTGAACGTCTTGATCCGAATATTATGGCCACATCAAACGACATATTGATGAACGTAAAGCCTTCACGATCGCTTTTTCTTGGCGTTAACAAGCACGGAGGGAACAGCAGGGCATACATCAAAGAAATGCAGGAGACTTTTGATGGAGACAAAGCAGTTATCTTTTTTCCTGCCGGATTGGTGAGCCGCCGAAAGTGGGGTAAAATTGAAGATACTGAATGGAAAAGGACTTTTGTGAAAAAATCAGTTAGTCACAAAAGAGATGTATTGCCGGTTCACATAAGCGGACGGGTATCGAATTTTTTCTATAACCTATCTAATATCAGAACCTTCCTGGGCATTAAATACAATATTGAGATGCTTTATCTGGTCGACGAGCTTCTAAAGCATAAAAACCAGGATCTGACCATCACTTTCGGACCAGTGATTCCGTGGTCACACTTCACAAGAGATAAGAGTCCTGAAGAATGGGCCAAAGAGGTTAAAAAGCAGGTTTACGAATTCGGTAAAAAATTGTAATTTTATCAGTGTCCAATTCAACCGGATTATTTGAAGCAGATGAAAGATCCCATTGCACGTATTGATCGCAAATTATTACTCAAGGAATTAACTGAAGAACGATTTCTCAGGGAAACCAATTATTCTGGCAATGAAATTTACACTTTCACTGCTCATAATGCCCCAAATCTGATGAAAGAGGTAGGGCGACTCAGAGAAATCACTTTCAGGGAAGCTGGCGGGGGAACAAATGATGAAGTAGACATTGATCATTATGACATTTCAGACAATCCATACTATCAACTGATCGTGTGGGATCCCAGGGAGCAGGAGATTCTGGGTGGTTACCGGTATTTTGTTTGCAATTCAGTTGACTGCACTACCAATGAGATCGACAAGCATTTGGCTACCAGTCATTTATTTAAATTTTCTGATGAATTCAGAAAAGATTACATGCCATACGCCATTGAGCTTGGTCGCTCTTTTGTTCAGCCCTTGTACCAGTCATCACGTCTTGCACGTAAAGGGATGTTTGCTCTGGATAACTTGTGGGATGGATTAGGAGCTCTCTGTTTGCTACATGAGCATGCAAAGTATTTCCTTGGCAAGGTTACGATGTATACTCATTTTAACCGTAAGGGACGCGACATGATTCTCTGTTTTATGCACAGGCATTTTCCAGATGCCAATGAGCTTTGCACCCCCTTGAGCCCACTGGTAACAGCTGAGGATCTTGAGTATGTCAAACCAATATTTACTGGCAAAAATTACGACGAGGATTACAAAATACTTTCAAAGGAAATCCGAAATCTGGGATTAAAAATACCACCACTGATCAATTCTTACATGAGTTTGTCGCCAACCATGAAAACCTTTGGTACTTCAATAAATGATGAATTTGGCGATGTTGAAGAAACGGGTATCTTAATCACAATCTCTGACATTTACGACAAAAAAATCAGTCGCCATGTAGTTTCCTATATACGCGACAATCTTCGTATTCGCCCACTACATCTTCGACACATCCGTGTAAGATTCCCCAATTGGTTCCGCGAGGGCATCATTCAGGCCAGAAAAAAGAAACAAGACGAAGAGCCTCTCTAATAACCCCTTTCATGGCGTCCTTCAATGTAATTGATGAATGCCTTATTTACCACAGCATTACCTCCGGGAGTTGGATAGTCTCCGGTAAAATACCAATCTCCTGAATGATCAGGACAGGCCAGATGGAGACTTTCAACTGATTGATAAACAACCTTTATCTCTGCATTCACACCCTGGGTTTTAAGCATCTTCGCAATATGATCTGATACATCCTGATCTGAAAACGGAGCATAAATATCCTTCACATAATTAATGATCTCTTCTTTCGGAAATTTCTGCTGAGCCTTACATTTGTTATAAACCTGGTTAATGACCTGCTCCTGCCCTGTGATTTTTAAAAGTTCAATAGCCGCTTTGAAAGCAATAAAATCACCAAGAACAGACATGTCAATTCCGTAACAATCAGGGAAACGTATTTGAGGAGATGATGAAACAATAACAATTCGCTTTGGACCAAGTCTGTCAAGAATGCGTATTATACTCTTCTTTAGCGTAGTACCTCTCACAATAGAATCGTCAATAATCACCAGATTATCCTCATCTTTCTTTACAGTACCATAAGTTATATCGTACACATGAGTAACCAAATCATCACGATCCTGATCTTGAGTGATAAATGTTCTCAGTTTAACATCTTTAATAGCAATTTTTTCAACTCTCAATTGCTTGGAAAGAATTTCTTCAACTCTATCAGGATCACACTTTTTAAGCAGTTCTTCCTTTTTTACCTGATTCAGATGATGCCCCAGCTCTTCAGTCATTCCATAAAAAGCCGTCTCAGCAGTATTTGGAATAAAACTGAAAACCGAATGCTCCAGATCCTGATCAATTGATTCAAGGATTTGCGGTACGAGCAGACTCCCCAACCTTTTCCGCTCCCTGTAGATATCCTGGTCTGATCCCCTGCTGAAATAAATTCTTTCAAAAGAACAGGCCATTTTTTTCTCCCCCTGCCGGATGGGTGTCATGCTAACATTACCATTCTTTTTAATAATCACAGCATGCCCGGCTTGCACCTCGGCAATCTTTTCGGCAGGTACATTAAAAGCAGTTTGAATAACTGGTCTTTCAGATGCCACAACAACAATCTCATCATCCTGATACCAAAATGCTGGTCTGATGCCATTTGGATCACGCAGAACAAATGCATCACCATGTCCGATCATACCAGCAATAGCATATCCACCATCCCACTTATCTGAAGATTCCTTTAAAATTCCAGCCAAATCAAGCCTTTCAGCAATGATTGGTGACACTTCAGCCTTACTATAGCCCCTGGATTTCAAATCATAATACTGTTTCTCAACTTCATCATCGAGAAAATGCCCTATGTTTTCTAACATGGTTACAGTATCATTATAATCAATTGGATGCTGCCCTATATCCAACAAATCATTGTACAATTCGTCAACATTGGTCAGATTAAAGTTACCTGCCAACACAAGGCTTCTTGACTTCCAGTTGTTAGCCCGAATTACAGGATGTACCGAATTAATATTATTCCGACCAAATGTTCCGTACCTCAGGTGTCCCAACAATAATTCACCCGAAAAAGGAAGATTGTCGTAAGCGAATTTCGGATCCTTAAACTGTTCGGGTTGATCCAGTATCCAATCATATTCTTTATTAATCTCCTCAAAGACCTTCCGGATGGGTTCTCTTTCATTACTACGATGCCTGAAGATATAAGGCTTTCCTGGTGACAGGTTCAATTTCAGATTAGCAACTCCTGCTCCATCCTGGCCACGGTTATGTTGCTTTTCCATCAGGAGGTATAGTTTGTTAAGACCATACATCCAGCTACCATATTTTACTCGGTAGTGCTCCAGCGGCTTCAGCAGACGAATCAATGCTATACCGCATTCATGCTTAATCGGATCACTCATTAAGGCAAATTTTTCGCAAAAATAGAAAAAACTCTGTTCTTAGTCCAGTTCTCCTTTCCCAAGGCGCACCTCAGTAAGGTAACAGAAACTAAAAACTGATTTAAGTTTTTGCTGTAGGGCAAATGCTTCCTCTTTGGTTCTGAACACTCCAATCAAGGTTCTGAAATCAGGTGGTTCAGGATAATAAACCCCATTTGGAACATCGAGATCAGGAAAAGCATTTAAAAAAGCAGCAAGGGCTTCATTTGCATCCTTGCGGCTTCGCCCATTATAGACAACCACTTTCCATCCGTAAATACCTATTGAGTCATTGTAATTCACATGACGCCACAGTAGTTCTAAAATACGTGGATCATCTGGTATTACCCGTACCCGGCCAGGCTGAATAGTGGATTCAAGTTTCTTAAGTATTTGTTGCAATGAGTCAGGTTCTTCACTGACAAACTCAGATTGGGCGTGCAGCGGAAGAGCTACAAGCAATGTGAGACTTACAATGAGTAGGGAAAGTCGGGTTTTACTCAGATAGTGCTTCAGCAATTTCATCAGTTAACTCCATATTATGGTATACAGCCTGCACATCATCATCATCTTCAAAAAAATCAATCATTGCCATCACTGATCTGGCGGTAGACAATTCTACTTCTTTTGTTGTGGTTGGGATACGCTGTAACTCAGCTTTTTCAGGCTCCAGATTCATCTCCTCCAATTTCTTTTGAACATTACCAAAATCCTCAAGAGCGCAGGTAATTAAGAAATGATCCTCTTCTACCTCCATTTCCTCAACACCAGCATCAATAATCTCCAGCTCAAACTCATCAGGGTCAAGTTCTCCTTTAGCTACTTCAAAAACCCCTTTACGGTCGAATAGAAAACTCAGTGATCCGTTAGTTCCTAAATTCCCCCCTCTTTTATTGAAAATTGAACGAACGCTTCCGACAGTTCTAAGATGATTGTCAGTCAAACAATCAACGAAAATAGCAACACCACCCGGGCCATGACCCTCAAAGGTAAGTTCATCCAGTTTCCCTTCATCAGAACTTCCCTTATTGATAGCCCTCTGAACATTATCTTTGGGCATGTTAACCCCTTTAGCATTCGAAATCGCCATCCGTAATTTGGGATTCATATCCGGATCCGGACCTCCTTCACGAGCAGCAATCATTATCTCCTTCACTACTTTGGAAAACATCTTTGAGCGCTTGGCATCTGCTGCACCCTTTTTCCGCTTAATTGTCGACCATTTACTGTGTCCTGACATATTGAAAAAGCTATTAATTCTACATGAAAATTCGAGAGATAAAGGTACAAAATTATCTTTTTATCTTTGCAGCCAATTAAGTAGTTGGGTATCATGCAAAAACTATATATAGAAACATACGGATGCCAGATGAATGTGGCGGATAGTGAGACTGTTGCATCCATCCTGGCAGAGGAGAATTATGTTGTTTGCCAGGAGATGAAGGAGGCCGACCTGATATTGGTGAATACTTGTTCAGTACGTGAAAATGCTGAGAATAAAATTTATAGAAGACTCGAAATATTCAGACAGGCAAGGAGAGCAAAGCCCGAATTAAAAATCGGAGTGATTGGCTGTATGGCTGAAAGGGTGCAAAAAGATCTGATTGATAATCATGGTGTCAACCTGGTGGCAGGACCAGATTCGTACAGAAAATTGCCAGCCCTGGTGAATGAACTAGACTTTAATGAGAACAGTATCGACACCAAACTTTCAATTGAAGAAACTTATAGCGGTATTTGTCCGACAAGGCTTGAAAGTAACGGTATCTCAGGCTTTGTGAGCATTACAAGGGGATGCAATAATTTCTGCACCTATTGTATAGTTCCGTACACACGCGGACGTGAAAGAAGCCGTGATCCTGAGGATATACTTCTGGAATGTGGTGATTTGGCTAAGAGAGGATATAAGGAGCTGACTCTCCTTGGGCAGAATGTCAACTCCTACATTTGGGAAGACAAAGACAGCGGACAAAAAACTACATTTTCTTCCCTTATGGGTTTAGTGGCAGAGACTGTTCCCGAAATGCGGATTCGCTTTACCACCTCACACCCGAAGGACATGTCTGACGATACTCTGAGAATCATGGCCTCACATGAGAATATTTGCAAAAACATCCATCTCCCTGTTCAATCAGGCAGCAACAAGGTGCTGAAATCGATGAATCGCAAATACACTCGTGAAGATTACATGAACCGGATAGAAGCCATCAGAACGATTCTGCCTGATTGCACAATAGGCACAGATATTTTTTGCGGTTTCCCGGCTGAAACTCCGGAGGATCATGCTGAAACACTCAGTCTGATGAAGGGTGTGGGCTTTAACTCGGCTTTCATGTTCAAATATTCTGAACGTCCGGGAACTTATGCAGCTAAAAACCTGCCGGATGATATACCGGAAGAAGTTAAGGGAAAACGTTTGCAGGAGATTATTGATCTGCAGATCAAACTCTCACTAAAAAGCAACCAGGATGATATAGGACAGGTTTACGAAGTTCTGGCAGAGGGCCTTTCAAAAAAATCTGATCAGGAACTGTTTGGAAGAACATCACAAAATAAGGTAGCTGTTTTCCCAAAACTAAATTATCAGGCAGGTGACCTGGTAAAAGTAAAAATCCGGGATTGTACTTCAGCTACTCTAAAAGGTGATGTTGTTTAGGGCTTCAAATTCAATTTCAATTCATCGAGCTGATCTGTGCTTACTGATGCGGGAGAATCAATCATTACATCCCTACCTGAATTATTTTTAGGGAAGGCAATAACATCGCGAATTGAATCTTCACCGGCAAACAGGGCTACCCAGCGGTCGAAACCGAAAGCTACTCCGCCGTGTGGAGGAGCACCATATTTAAAGGCATTCATCAAAAAGCCGAATTGTTCCTGAGCTTCTTCCTTTGTAAAACCAAGACTATCAAACATTTTTTGCTGTAGCTCATCATTATGTATCCTGATAGATCCCCCTCCTATCTCAACACCATTAATTACTAAATCATAAGCATTCGCCCGTACTTTTCCCGGATCGGTTTTGAGTAGCTCCATATCTTCTGGCTTCGGAGAAGTGAAAGGATGGTGCATTGCATGGTATCTTTTTGACTCATCGTCCCACTCGAGCAGCGGAAAGTCTACGACCCAGAGTGGGAAAAATTCACCATTATTCATCAGACCCAGTTGACGGCCCATCTCAAGACGCAGCTCACTCAATGCTGGCAGGCATTGTTTTTCATCACCGGCCAGTACCAACAACAGATCTCCTGGCTTAGCATCAAACAATTCTGCCCATTTTCTTAGTTCCTCATCAGGATAAAACTTGTCAACCGATGATTTCATACTACCATCTTCATTCATCTTGAGGTAAACTAAGCCTTTAGAACCAATTTGAGGCCGTCTTACATAATCAGTCAGTTTATCCAGTTGTTTTCTGGAATAAGTGGAACTATTTTCTGCTTTAATGGCCCCAACATATTCGGATTGATCGAAAACAGGAAATCCCTTACCTTTAACAAGCTCTGTCATTTCCTTGATTTTCATTCCAAACCTCAGATCGGGCTTATCATTACCATATTCAGTCATGGCCTGATCCCATGACATTCTGAGGAAGGGAGTTGAGATATCCAGATCAAGAATACTTTTAAATAAGGAGCTTGCCAGCCCTTCAAAAGTTGTCAGGATATCCTCTTGCTCAACAAATGCCATTTCACAATCAATCTGAGTAAATTCAGGTTGACGATCGGCTCGCAAATCTTCATCTCTGAAACATTTTACGATTTGGAAATACCGGTCATATCCTGAAATCATCAGCAATTGCTTAAAGACCTGTGGTGATTGGGGCAAGGCATAAAATTGCCCTTCATTCATCCGGCTCGGCACAATAAAATCCCTGGCTCCTTCTGGAGTTGATTTGATTAGCACTGGTGTTTCCACCTCAACAAATTCATTGTCATCAAGATAATCACGTACCGCTTTTGCCATTTTATGACGAAGTCGGATATTTTTCTGAAGTGGATTTCTTCTCAAATCGAGATAACGGTATTTCATCCGGAGGTCATCTCCTCCATCTGATTTATCTTCAATTGTAAAGGGTGGTACATCAGAGGCATTCAGAATGCTAATTTCATCAACCAGAATCTCGATATCTCCGGTAGGTAATTTTGGATTCTTATTACTCCGCTCTGCTACTGAGCCCCTAACCCGGATCACGAACTCTCGTCCACACTTACGTGCTTCTTCACAAAGAGCGGCATTTGTCTCCATATTAAAAACCAGCTGGGTAATTCCATATCGGTCACGCAGATCAATAAAAGTCATCCCTCCCAGATCACGGTTTTTTTGCACCCATCCCGCCAGCGTAAGATGCTGACCAACATTATCCATTCTAAGTTCACCACAAGTATGTGTACGGTACATATTTTCACCTTTAAAATTATGGCTGCAAAAGTACGAAAAAACACCTAACTTGCGCCCATGGATGATGCCTATTTCATGCGCCAGGCCTTGATAGAAGCAGAGAAGGCCTATAATCTGGGAGAAGTTCCGGTAGGAGCCCTTATTGTAGCGCATGACAGGATAATTGCCCGGGCTCATAACCTCACTGAACAACTCACTGATGTAACCGCCCATGCTGAAATGCAGGCCTTTACGGCAGCTGCAAGCGCCCTGGGAGGAAAATATCTGACAGATTGTACACTTTTTGTAAGTCTTGAGCCATGCCCAATGTGCGCTGGTGCTGCATATTGGACTCAGATAAGCCGAATTGTTTATGGAGCAGCCGACCCAAAAAGAGGATTCTCTGGTATCTCAAAGAGTCTGATCCATCCGAAAACTGAGATTAAAGGAGGGGTACTGGCAGATGAAGCAGGGGCATTAATACAAAAATTCTTCATCGAAAGACGCAAGCATTATCAAACTAATAATTGAATTTCAACTAGTTATCACATTGATCATTATGAACGTACGTTATTTCACTCTTGTTTTACTATTGGTTTTTTTCTCTTGTCAGCCGAAAGTTGATCTGAATAAGTATTTTAATGCTGATGTTCTTGTTTTGGATTTGAATAAAACCTTTATCCTTCACCCTGATGGATCTGTAGAGCAACAAATAATTAAGAAAATTACAGTCCAGCATCCGGCAGGATTTGAAAATTCTGATTGGCAAACAACAATTTTATATAACGCGGAATACGATTCTGTTATTATTAATTATGCCAGCATTGAGGAGCCCGGGAAGGAGATAGTAGAATTAAGTTCTTTTGCTGATCCGGTATCGGCAGATTATGGACAAACACCAATTTTCGCCTCTATCATGGAGCAGAAAATATTCACTGATCAGCCTGTCGAGAAATCTGTTCTGACTTGTGAGTATAGTATAATATCTAAAGCCGGATCCAGGCCTGCTTTGATGGGATGGGAGCATTTGTCGCCCTTGCATCCGATTCTTGATTATGAAATAAATGTACAGATACCCAAAGATCTGGAGCTTAACTACAGGGCTATTAAGATGGACATTGAGCCCAGGATAAAGAAAAAATCAGGGCAAAAAATATATCGATGGAAACTCGGAGTAGTTGAACCGGATATCCATGAGGCCAACGGCTTACATTACAATCGTGATCAGGCTCAGCTTATTTTCAGCTCAGCTGACAGCCTGTTCAGTGTTTTTAATGAATTTACCAGTCAGCGGGCTTTCACTTTTGAAACCAGTATGGAAATGAGAGATCGTTTAGGTCAGCTCATAACTGGAAATCAAAGTGATTTCGAAAAGTTTGCCATTTTGCAAAATCTCATCCGGCAGGAAATTAAAAGCATTGACATTCCCTACTATCTTACAGGATATAAGATTCGTCCGGCTATTCAAACGTGGGAATCTAAAGAGGGAACTGTTGCTGAACAAGCTGTTTTACTTGCAGCAATGATCAGAAGTTTAAGCTGGAAAGCCACACCTGTTGCTGTTGTACCCGCCTACTTGCTGAAACAGGACTCTATTCTTGTTTTGCCAGCAAATATTGATCTTCTTCGTATCGAAATGGTGGAATTTCCTACTCAGGGGAAAACCTTTTTCATCAGGCCTGATAAAAAAACTATAAAGGATGCATCATTTGATTATCCTGATCATTACCTGGTGCCCATGGAGATGGGTTATAGTAAGGTTAACCTGAGCTATGTAAATAAACAGGAGATTCAATTCAGTTGGGATGGGGAGTTGATTATACAATCAGACGGAAAGGTAAAAGGCAAAATTGATGGCAACTACCTGGGTATGTTGAATCCATACCTTGGATTGAAAATGGATCCGGAAATCAGTAATGAATTCCAGGCTGCAAATGGAACAAGCATTGAGCTACTTCGGCCTTCAGCCTCACTGGTGAGATATTACTATGATTTTAATCTTGAAGCAGAGGAGGCCGGGACTAGGATACTGAATTTACCTTTCGGCACCACCGGCATAGAAAGTTGGGATATCGATCTAAGTATTCCGACCCGTAAAACAAGCCTTGAACTACCAGGAAAACTAAGGGAGCTTCAGCGCATTGTTATTAAATTACCTGCCAATGTTGAAGCTGTTGATGCACGGGCAGACCTGAAACTTGAGAACAATCTTGGTAGCATAACTATTCGACACAGTGTTGAGAATGACAGGATTGAACTTATGAGAAACATCACTATCAAGAAAAGCATTATCGGGCCGGCTGAATACCCTGCTCTTATCGCTCTATTGTCGAGATGGTTCGATGATGAAACTCGCGAAATCAAGTTCAGATTTGACGATTAAACTGCTAATGTCTTACTGATATCCTCTTCGGAGATAAAATTATTCACTTCACAGGAACCAATTTTATTCAATAAGGTAAAATTGATTTGGTTCCTTTCGTTTTTCTTATCAAAACGCATGTAATCAATCAGCTCTTTTTGCTGCTGAATTTGTTCAGGTAGTTTACCATAAATTTTCCTGATCACTGCAATAATATCATCCCGATCTTCCTCCGTCAGTCCTGAAAACCTACCGGATAATCTGGCTTCAACTGACATGCCATACGCTACGGCATAGCCATGCATCATTTTTCTTCCTGTATGTAATGCCTGACTTTCAAGAGCATGTCCGACAGTATGTCCAAAATTCAGAGCTTTTCTTATTCCGTTTTCATTCGGATCAAGGTCTACAATTTCTTTTTTAATCATAACTGATCTCCAAAGCAATGGGGCCAAATCACCATATGACCTGGCATCCAGATTGAACGCTTTAAGATCATTCCATAGTTGCGGATCTTTAATCAATGCTGATTTCAACATCTCGGCAAATCCTGAACGAAGATTCTCATCATCCAGAGTCTCAAGAAAGGGAGGGTATAAAAAAACATGAAGGGCTTGCCTGATAAGGCCTACCTCATTTTTCAGCCCTCTGAAGTTGACCCCGGTCTTTCCACCAACACTTGCATCAACCATCGCCAGCAATGTTGTTGGCACATTAATAAACTGTATTCCACGCTTATAGGTTGAAGCTGCGAATCCTCCCAGATCGGTTAACATGCCACCACCCACATTGACCAGGAGAGATTTACGATCAGCCATTTGCTCTCCAAGAAACTGCCATACAGCCTGAACCTGGTCGAGATTCTTATTGGATTCACCATCCTGAATAATAATAACATTTTGTTCAGGAACAGTTGATAGCAATTCCAGCCGTTTTCTGCAGTTTTCACTGGTATTCTGATCGAGCAGAACAAAAATCTTATCGCTGGGGAAATCACGACAAATATCATTCAGATCGGCTGTAATGTTTCCTGACAAACTGATTCCGTCAGTTGAGTATATACTATTTTTCATTTTCATGGGGTCTGGATGGAATGTATAAAGATAAAGAAATAATCCGCTATTTTTGTGGTATTAATACTTTCAACCATGCACGACTTTGACAACACTCAGATTGCTTTTGAATATAAAAGCAAGTATGAACTAAAAAAGGCACTCTTACTTTTTAAAATGGTGGGTTCTTCGCTACTAGTCAAAATCAGTAAGGTTTTGGTAAATATTGCTCTTGCATTAAGAATACCGGTGGCATGGGCAATTAAACCCACAATATATGCTCATTTCTGCGGAGGAGAAAGCATTGATGAATCAATGCCGGTTGTCAGAAAGCTTGAGCCTTTCAAAATTCGGGCTATTCTGGATTATTCGGTTGAGGGCAAAGAATCGGATGAGGATATCAGGGCTGCTCTGAATGAAACACTTGAAACAATCAGATCAGGAGGTACTGATACTAATATTCCATTTGCAGTTTTCAAACCTACCGCCTTCACTACAGCTGAAGTACTGGAGAAAATGAGTACCGGAGCGGAAGTCACCGATCAAAGAATTCTTGCAGAAGCTAATAAATTTCGCGAACGGGTTAATACTTTATGTCAGGAAGCCTACAATCACAATATTCCTATTTTGATCGATGCTGAAGACTCCTGGTACCAGCTATTCATTGATCAGGTATGTGAAGACATGATGCTCAAATACAATCATAAACAAGCCATTGTATATAATACTTTACAGATGTACAGAACTGACCGGCTTGAATACCTTGAAGAAGCACATGAAAGAGCCATTAAGGGAAATTATTTCATGGGAATAAAATTTGTACGTGGAGCTTATATGGAAAAGGAAAGGGAGCGGGCTGAGAAGATGTCATACCCCGACCCTATTAATCCCACAAAGGAAGCCACTGATAAAATGTATGACGATGGACTACGCTATACCATGGAACATCTCGACCGGATATCAGTATTTAATGGCAGTCATAATGAGGCCTCCAATCATCTCCTGACTCAACTGATTGAAGAAAAAGGACTCGAGCGTTCTGATAGCAGAATCTGGTTTTCGCAATTATTTGGCATGAGTGATAACATAAGTTTCAATCTTGCAAGCGAAGGATATAATGTTGCAAAATATTTACCTTTCGGTCCGGTGAAACATGTCCTTCCCTACCTTATCAGGCGAGCTGAAGAAAACACAGCAGTTGCAGGGCAAACCAGTAGAGAGCTGGAATTGATTAAACAGGAATTAAATCGTCGCAAAAAAGAGAAATAAATGAAAGTAAATAATCAGAAATTCTCGACAAGGGCAAAAATCTTTCTTATCAGACTTCCATTAATGATCACATTGGTTGTTTTGGTTCTAGTTCTGTTCCAGGTATTTACATTACCAGCTCTGCTTATTGGATCTGCAGCGGTTTTTCTGCTTTGCTTGCTGGCAACCTTAATACTCCGACTTCATTACGCAGGCATTGAAATATCAGATGAACAAATAAGTATCAAATACTATCATTTATTCCCTCTTATCCGGGAGTTCAAGAGAATAGAAATTGAACGGAAAAATCTCCGCTCAGCCTCTCTCGAAAAGCGCTTATCCGGGAGGATTATCGTATTAATTTTATCAGAAACAACAGCTGACGGGAATGCTAATTATCCTGAGATACCACTCAGTTTTTTTACTAAAGAACAAATTTCTGAAATTAAACAGGCATTATCTTTATAGCGTTATGATCAGACAGATATTTCTCATACTTATACCTCTTTTAATTTTTGTTGGGCACACTGAGGCACAGCAGCAGAAAAGAGTCTCAACCCATTTGCTCGCTCAAACCCTTCAAAAGGGCAAAGTTATCAATGCTGAAGCAGATCTGTTTTTTGAATTTCCATCCGGACAAATCATTATGTATAATCAGCTGCCTGAAGAGTTTGTTTTCATCAGTAATCCTTTAGGAGAGTCCAGGCTTTATCAGCCTAAACAAAAGAAAATGACAATCAAGGCAAGTGAGGTGCTTACTAGCCGAAATAACAACCTTTACTATTTCCTGCTCAATCAAACTTATGATTTGGGATTTAAAGAATTAGGTTTTACAATTGCAGGGAGCGAGAATGATGGGGATGTTTTCGTCACAACTTGGCAGGCTCCTTTACATTTGTTGCACCAGGTTGATAAGATTGAACTGGTTCATGAGAACCTTTTACCCATTTATGCTGGATACACTAACACCAATGGAGAAATCGTCCTAAAGGTATATTTTGACAATTTTGTGCAAGTATATGACAGTCAAATACCAGCTTTAATCACTGAAATTGCCTTCCTTCCTGAGGGCGATTCATTGATTAAACGGATGGTTTACAGCGATTTTCGTTTTGGATCAGACTGTGATCCAGATAAATTTATAGTAAATATTCCAGATGATGTTAAAATCATTAAATAGGATTCTTTTCACCCTGGTCTGTTTGTTTGTGGTAGTATCACTATCGGGACAGTCATTGGATGAAGATTTTGTCTTGGTTATTGAACAACTTGAAGCTGATTCTCAGGAGGAGCATAATCATCGACATTTACCTGTATTTTTACTGTCAGACCATCCATCAGCCCTGGTGCGATACAATCCATTCACACTAACTTCCGGAGGTTTGCTCTGGGCATATCAGGCATTGATTTCACCACAATTATCAGCTGGCTGCATTTATTCTCCCTCCTGTTCATCTTATAGTAAAAACCTCATACAGGAATACGGAATACTTCGGGGAATAATTTTTACTGCAGACCGGGTCAGTCGTTGTAATCGTCTGGCTCTGCATGATTATCCACCATGGGAAATTGATTTTCAAATTTCCAAAGTGCGAGAAGAAATTGACTATTATCGAATAAAACAATGATACGAAAGCGCATTACCCTTATCTACATACTTTTGCTTTGGTTCGTTGGATCACATGCTCAATATGTGCAAGCTGATTTTGCACAACACCTGTCAGACAATCGGTACTATCAGGAGATTATTGATCTAACTGATGGGATGTCATTCCAGATAAGCGGTGCTAAGGCAGACTCACTTAATTTTTATCGTGGCTGGGCATTTTTCAATCTCCAGAGAGTGCCTGAAGGTATTGTTAGTTTCAGGAAAATTCCTGCCCATTCTAAGCTATTTAACCGATCCATGTTTTTAAGTGCCTGGAGCTCTGTATATCTGGGTCATCATGATGACGCCAGGCATGATCTGTCCTTAATAGTATCACCTGATAAGATTGAAAAAGAGTTGTTAGCTATTCAGTATTCAGGGCTCCACCTCCTGAATTTGAAGGCTGATTCGGCCTTGCTATTACTTAACACAATGAGCAATCAAGCGAGTGTTTATGATGATCAGATTGATTTGCTAAAAACATATAGTCTTGAGACCCTGAATTTTAAACCCAAGTCGATGGCAATTGCCGGTTTATTGTCGGCAGTAATACCCGGGACTGGAAAGGTTTATGCTGGTGAGAAAGGAGCCGGAATAGGGAGTTTATTATTGCTGGCCGGGATGGGCGGAATGGCAGTTGAAAATATTCTGAAATCGGGTATAACAAGCTGGAATAGTATAATGTTCACAGGATTATTCAGTCTATTTTATCTGGGTAATGTTTATGGTAGTATCATAAGTATTAAGACTTATCGTGAAAGATTTTATGAATCAAAAGAACAGGCCATTGTGGCTACTATACTTATTCCTTTGCGCGACTATTACCGTTAATGCACAAGATGGTTTAGGCTATGCAGAAGGATTAATGAAGCAGGGCAGGTATTCTGATGCGAACCTCGCTTATGAATATGTTGCATTCAAATCCACTGAACAATCAGTCATTACACTAGCGAAACTCGGACGTGCACAGGTGTTGAAAAAGATGCATGCTTATGACCGTGGACTGAAGATATTAGGAACCATCAACCTGATAAGCACTGCCGATAGTGTTCGTCCTGCCCTCGTATATGAAATGGTCTTACTCAGCTTTCTCAATAAAGATTATCAGGAATCGCTTTCAAGGGGACAGATGGGCTTATCATTAATCTCTGATACTGAGTATGAAGACCCGGTTTCCCTTCTACTAGCCCTGGCAGCGCTGGAAGAGCTTGATTTAATGAATGTTAACTATTTTGGGAGTCGCTATCTCTCGAATATTAGCAATCAGGATTTACGCGACAAATTACAAAATCAGTTTAACTCTTTAATAAGCAAGGAACTTCCTAAATTAAAGGATCCTGAGAAGGCCAGGAAATGGTCAACCATTATTCCCGGATCAGGACAGATATATGCCGGATCAATTGGGGATGGCTTATATAATTTTGGCTTACATGCTGTTGTTCTTGGAATCTCAGGCTGGGCTTTTTTGAGTGGATACTATGTATCGGGTTGGTTGAGCGGGGCAACAGTTCTTCAGAAACTACATTCTGGTGGGCAGTTAAGAGCAGTTGACATGTGTGAGAAAAAAAACCGGCTGCTCATACAAGAGTATGCACAGCCGATTCAAGAATTTCTTATTTCTGCAAAGAATCAGACAAAGTAGTTTATTTTCCTATATCTTGTTTTTCCACATCAAAATCTCAGGATTGCCCACATATGGAGAAATACTCTTTTCATCATCTATTAATACCATTAGCAGCATAATAGCATCAACGGTTTGGATAATCCCACAACCTCCTAATGTCAATAGATAGACAATGAAGGTCATCGTCTCAGTTCCAAGGTATAAACGGTGAATACCGGCTACACCCACACCAGCTGTTGCAGTTAAAAGAAATGCAATAATAGGATCTTTCTCATCCAACTGAGCGTCAGTGCCCGGAATACTGAAAAGAGAGCCCATCTCTACGGTGGAAGGTGCCAGCACTTCCTGAGCATCCGCCATCATGGCATCAATTTTGTTGTTATCTAACTTGTAATTCCCTGCAAAAGAATTCAGGGAGAAAACGATTAACATAATACCGACAAGGGTAAAAACTTTTCTCATGGTTAATTATATTTAATGAATAATTCTTCCTGTAAAACGATGACTAAGATAAAAAAAACTTGTAACTATTTGGCAGGGTATTTATTTGGTATTAAAGTTGTACCCTTTAAAGGTATCACATAATTCGGAATAGACATTCCTGTCATGCTTTCTGGCAGTTGACACAAAACCTTCTATGCGGGCATAGATGTCAGCGCCTGTGAACGTGCAAAAACAATTTGATATTTTCTGTTTGACCTTAGCCGGTCTGATATCTCTTTCAGCCAGGTTATCCAAATGTTGTGATAACTTAGTTTATCCCAACTTTTTTATTATCCCAACTTCTGCTGTAAATAACACATTTTCAAAGGTCAGCGACCAAAATGTTAGGATAATATTGTTGGAATAGTATTAAGTGTTTGTTCTGCCCTTAGTATTGTAAAACCAAAGAGGTCTGCCAACCTTTGTTCTTTTCAAGCTGTTATTTCTTTGGTATTGCACTGGTAGCTTCATCTTCCAAAGTAGCAAGAGCCCTCATCTGCTGTTCAGTGTTCAAATAGTAATGTGTAATGTTTTTATAAATTACTTATGTCCAAAGTTATTTTGATTTAAGACACTCGGATTTTACGGAGTTATTATCCCAACTTATTTTTAGCTACACATTCTATATCTGTCTGTTAGGGAAAAGGTTGGAATAATATTAAAGTTGGGATAAGCCAGGTTATTGGTAAAAAGAACTTCCTCGTTGAAGGCAAATGCCAAGACTGCCTTTTCTTCCCTGATAAGGCGCTCTACCAGTTTTCTTCCTTTTGTCCGCTTGTACCGGCCTCTGCTGCCCGGTGTTTTCTTTGGAGGGGGTTCTTCCTGGTCACCAAGAGTACAGAAATACCTGTATTTCATCAAAACTTCTCTTTGACGCTTTGCCAGTTCCTGATGAGACTTATAGTGTAGATTCAGTAAGAACCCTTGAACATATTTGGCCCATTCTCTCTTGTCATTTTCTATCTGCCATTCCAGTTCTCTGATAATATGGGCTCCGCAAATAGCATGCTTGATTTTGTCAAACCCAAAATAGCTACTCCAACAATCATGTACAAGCCAACCGGTCAGTCGGTTCAATATAGATTTGTCGCTTGTCAAGGCTACTCCACCTCGTTTTTCATGTACAAAAAGATATGTGTATAGTGAGCTGGTGGCTGTATGGAGCCAGTGTAGTTTGCCGGCTACCCTAAGTCCTGTTTCATCAGCATGAGCGACCTGACTTTCGACCACTTTTGTCTTTATTTGCTCTTCACTTTCCTCAAGTGCCTGATAACATCGCTCTGTAGCTGAGTAAACCGTTGATTCATTGATGGAGTACCCAAATAAATCACCGAATAGCAATTGTATCTTCTTGAAGGGCAGTTTAAAATGAACGTTCAGCAATACAGCGTAGGCCTTTACTCCATGACCATATTGGGCAGGAGCATTAACGCCTTTAGGTGCAACACCTTTATGAACTATGCCACACTCCGGACATTTGGCCTTATATATCTGATATTCCGTAATCTCTAATTTGGGTTTGGGTATGTCAAAAACCTGACGGGCTTCAGAAAAAACCAATTCATCTTCGCTAAAGGTATGTCCGCAATCACAGTAATCAGGATCACAGTAAATAGTTTCATCAGGGTTTTCTACTTGTTGCAGGGTACGACCCTTATGCCCCTTTTGGACACCTTGCTTTCCCTTTTTCAATTTGGGGAGCGCCGGTTTCTTCCTGTATCCATCACTCGAGGGGGGCTTGCTACTATTATTACTATTGCTGTTTAGGCGTGACTCAAGTTCAGCTATTCGCTCTTTTAATGCATTATTTTCCTGACGAAGGTTTATATTATCTTCCTCGTAGGATTCCAAACGTTGAACACGTAAAGTCAATTCTCGGCTCTTTTGTTCCATTTGAACTTGACGATTTAACAGAAACTCTATTTTCCTTGTAAGCTCGGATATGATTTGATCTGTGCCCAACTCTTTTTTTTCAAAGTTACACCTATCATATCCTGAATATCAAATTATTAAAGATGTATTTATGAAGAGATACAAGCTGCAATTGTCAACAACTACAGAATATTTTGTATTTTGAAATCGAGCCGACAGAAGCGGTTCACAAACTGTTGAAAACTGCAAAAATAATCGGATTTTAATTACCAGCTAAACAGGTGCGTATTCTATATGAATTATCCGCAAACAGTGGGTTAGTTCATATAGAATATTTATCCGCACTAACACCTTGACTATCAATGGCTTACTAGTACTTTTTGTCTCCATATATTTTGAAGGCAAGTACAATCAAAACGCAACATATTGACTACGTGGATTTTATGGCTTCTAGAACCAAGCAATTGTTTTAGATCAGTATTAGCATAAGAAATCTCAGTAAAAGGACTAACTGAACTGCTTACTTGTGTTTGTTATTTACGCACAGTGTGCCTTGGCTATTTTGCAATAATTTTATTGCGGAATTTAGGTCATACTTGATATTATTAGTATGACAATGACAATACACCCAATAATATCAGGCCAAAAGCTGCTCCCGCCCCTGTGATGGTACCTACAATACAACCTGAAATGGCTTTATTTCTTTGCTGTGGAGATAGTTCATTGTTGACAATCAATATGTATAAACCTCCGGTAAGGCCTCCTGCAAGGCCTCCCCAAAGAGGTCCAATCAAACAGCCAGCAATAAATGAGGTTCCACCAGCTATTCCCAAAGCTGGGCCAAAATAGGATTTTTCTTGATTCATGAAACTGGATGCAATTAATGACACCTCTGGATTTGATAAACTGCCGTTAGTCACTAAACTATTAAAACTTGCACCTGAATTACTATTGACTAATAACTCCAATTTGTTTAAATCGGCCAGCTGCTTGTCAAGGTCGACCTTGCTATATGAAAAGTAAGCCGCATCTTGGCTGTAAAGACTCATAATTGCAGAAAGAGCCAATGTTATTGAAAATATCTTCTTCATTGATAATGCTATTATTTGCAGTGTTTGAAATGAACCCAAATTACAATTAATATATATTGTTTGCAACTCGGATGAGTGTTTGCGTAGATTAAGTTAGTGGTTATTATGAAATCTTGTCTCTTTATGTGGTTTTTAACAGCACACTCCCATGTTGAAATCTCGAATATTTGATCAAACAGATTGGCACTCTTATACGCTATCTGACATATAGCAGGACATCGTTTACAAAATTACATAAATAGTTCTTTGACAATATGATATAGCTTCGTTCAAAAAATGAGCGAAGTGACCAAAAGACAAGCTGCAATTGAGCTTTATTGCCATGAGAAGAAATCTATAACTGAGATTTCCGTGCATCTTGGGCGCTCAAGGCAATGGGTTTATAAATGGATCCAGCGATATGAAGAAGGAAGCGCTACCTGGTTTGAAGAGAAAAGTAGGCGACCTATAGTTTCATCATCTAAGATTCCGGAAGCTACTGAGCAGTCAATCATTCGGACTCGAAAGAGTCTGGAGAATAACCCCTGTTCGCAAACAGGGGCGATCAGTATTCAATATGCACTTCGGGATCTCAAGGAACCTATTCCTTCCATTTGGACCATTAACAGGGTAATAAAGCGTAATGGACTAACTCGAAAGACTGCTAAGTATGTATCCAAAGGTCATGAGTATCCGAAGCATTTCCCTGATACTCAACAAATGGACTTAATCGGGCCATGCTATCTGGGAGCGGGAAAGAGGTTCTATGGCATCAGTATAATAAACGAACTTTCTCACGCTGCCAAGACTTATCCCAAGCCAAATAAAAGCTCTATTTGCATTGCTCAATCACTGGTAGATTATTGGAAGGAGTTTGGGTTTTCAGATGCACTTCAGATGGATAATGAACTAAGCTTTCGAGGCAGCAACCGTCATCCCAGAAGCCTGGGGATTGTTCTTCGATTGGCTCTATCTTTTCATGTGGTTCCGGTGTTTATTCCGATTAAGGAACCCTGGAGAAATGGTATAGTAGAGCGATACAACCAGACCTACGAACGACATGTTCTGAAGTCGGTTTATTGTCAAAACATGGAGGAACTTTGTGTGGCTTCGGATGAATTTGCCTCATTCCATTATGCCAATCACCGCTATTCATCGCAGAGCAATCGTACTCCTGCGCAGATGGAGCTGATAAATGGCAAGAGGACAACTCAGGATCTAGAATATGTGCTTCCTGATCGAATACCATTGGAGGAAGGCGTTATCCTTTTCATCCGGTTTATAAGATCCAATCAGAAACTGACAATACTCGGATCATCCTTTAAGGTGCATAGGGATCTAATATACAGCTATATTACAGCTGAGCTGATCATCCATAGGCACACTCTTGTCATCAGAAGAGACCAGAATATTTATCACGTAATTCACTTTCCAATGCCTGTCGATTGGTAATCAATATGTCAACGAACTCATGCTATTTGTTGATCCTTAAAAAACGCCCTGCTAGCAGGGATAAGTGTCAACGATGTATGCTACAGTTTTATATTATTTTTGTGTCAACGATGTTATGCTATTTTACAGCTATCTCCTAAAGCTAATCTCAGATCTTTCCTCAATTCTGTGATACTGAATAATTTCTCTGTAAAACCATACAATAAAGTAAAAAATCTTATCCACCATTAAATAATTTAATAATTAATTAGAAGAGTCTGACAAGATTAACAAACAAATTTTATATATTTCGTAATTAAACTAATCCCTGTTCACAATGAAGAAACTGATTTTATTAGCTGGTGCATTTAATTATAATGGCTGGCACAACAATGGCCGGAGAGGCCGATTTATTTAGCTATGACCACGAAAGTATGGCTATTGAAATGGCTGCACTTGACAATCTCGAAGAGTTTGTCACAGAAAATCCTAGCGTGAGTCTTTCTGAAATGCTGGCATCTGATAATGAGCTGGCTTCTAATATGGCTGAAACCAATGCTTTTTATGGTTTTGACCTGATGAATGACCGGGCGCTTGGAATTGGTGGTTTCTGGTGGGGATGCTGCCTGGGACCAGTAGGTGTTGTAATCGTATGGCTTGTAGCTGACGATCCAGGTGAAACCAAGAAATCAATTTTTGGATGCATTGTCAGTAGTTTACTAGGTGGAGGTAGTAGTCTATACTATAACTATAGCTACTAGGAAAATTACCCATACATGAAACAACCTGTTGGCTTCCATCAGGTTGTTTTTAGTATAGATCTGTTGGTATACAAAAAGTATGTTTATGAGAAATATCTGTCGGCTGCTTATTCTTATCTTTTTCTTTACTCCAGTATGTTTGCAAGCTCAGCAGTTTTTCAGGATCAGGGCTGATGTTTCTGTAAAGACAAAGCTTAGCTCTGGTGACCAAAGTCTGACCATGGGGAAGATCTACTATGACAGAAACGAAAAAAAAATCATTTACGATCTTACCTTCCCTGAAAAGAACATTCTCGTAACAGCTGACACAATAACTTATCGTATTGTCGACAACCAGATAATACAAAGATCTTTTAGTCCGTCAATAGTTGAATTTTCGGTATTTCACCTTGCCCTTAGCAGTCATCTTCCGGAGTTTGGTCTCAAGCGAACTCAATATGAAATTTCAAAGGTGGCAAAAGAAGGTCAAATGGTGATTACCACCTGGACTCCTCCTGATAAACTTGCTGAGGATTTAGGAAATATTTTGATCTCTGTTGTAGACAGAAAACTATATGCTGTTGTTTTTTTATCTCCTGATGGATCGGTAAAAAGCAAACAGTTTTTCGAAGATTATATTGAAAGGGATGGCCTTGCTTTTCCGGGTAAAATAGTGGAAATAAGCTATTCTCCGGAAGGGGAAAATTACCAGATCATGAGTTTTAAAAACCTCGTAGTGGATGAATTGGAAAACAATCACATGTATTCTTTTTCTGTGGACGGGCTTCGTTAGTCTGGGCCACGGTCAGGAAAAAAAAGATTTTTCAAGATTAATGAAGCTCTACCCTGTAGAATCTGAACAAGAATTGATTCAGACAAAAGCAGATTGGAGCAATGAAGTTATGTTAATAATGTCAGTTGGATTCAATGTGTACAAGAAATACATTTCTTCACAGGATGCAATGAATTGTTCGTTTTACCCTTCCTGTTCATCATATGCTCTTCAAACCATTCAGAATAATGGATTTTTGGGAATTTTTGATGCCATTGACCGATTGACCCGTTGTAATGGATTCTCTCCTGAGAAATACCATACTCATCCTGAAACTCACAGATATTATGATCCGGTTCGTAAAACTCATTAGTATTATTCTTGGAATTTTTTTGTACGCTCATCCGGGCTATGCTCAAGATTTGTACAACAAAGAAAATTCTAAAGCTTTTGCTCAATATCTGCTGAGGAGTCAACAATTCCATCTGGCAAGTATCGAATTAGAGCGTGTCAACTTCATGGAGCCTGATAATAAACATACCAGGTATCAGCTCGTTATGGCTTATCGCAAGGCCAATGAATTACAAAGCGGAATTAGCAAAATTGAAAAATGGTATCCTCAGGGCAACCCTGACAGTACGCTTGTCAGAGAATGGGTCAGACTGTTACTTTTGAATCATGAATTTCCGAGAATCCAAAGCTATTTGACAAAACCATCAGTAATACCTCAGGCGGAGATTGGATATTATCAATTGGCTGCAGCTATGCTATACGGGGATTATTCGAAAGCAGCTGAGTACCTAAGTGATAACCAGAAATCAAATTACCCTGGACAACAGAACCTGTCTGTTCTTTTAAAACAACAGCAATCAACTAAATACAAGCACTCTGGATTGGCTTTGGGTTTATCAGCTGTGATACCCGGATTGGGTAAAGTTTATTCAAAAGACTGGAAAGATGGTTTGATTACCCTCCTTTTTATTGCAACTAATACCTGGCAGGCCTACAGAGGATTCTCCAAGGATGGTATAACAAGCGTATACGGATGGATTTTCGGCACGATGGCTGTTGGATTCTATGGATCCAATCTTTATGGTAGCTGGAAATCGGCAAGTGATTATAATTTGCGTCTCAACAATGAACTCCATCATGAAATTGAAGCTGCTGTATATAATCGGTTTTAGTTTACTGATCAGCTCTTACTTAGCTGGCCAGGACATTAATCAAACCAGGCAGTTAGCTGATCATTATTACTCGCTGAACAACTATAATCAGGCATTGCATTCCTATCAGAGGGTTGCCTTTTTTTCCCGTCCGAATGCTGACGCTGAGATCTTATCCCGAATTGCTTACTGCTTCTATTCAGGGGGTGATTTTGTGAGAGCACTGGAGTATTTTGATCATGCCTATTTTGCAGAATCTGACCCTGAGTTGAAAACGGAATACCTTTTCCAAAAAGTAATGACTTATTTAGAGACAAAGAATTATCATTTTGCTCTGATGGAATTGTTTAGTCAGGACTTTGAATCGAATAGTCCGCAGCATTTTAGAAAAGAATTACTTCTGGGGGCCAGCTATTTTGGGCTTGAGGACTATACAGAAGCCGGACGGCATCTGCACGAGGCCATTCCATCTGAGAATAAGGAAGCCAGAGATAAAATCAGTCTTATTTTCTCAAATGAAAAAAGTTTTAGTCGCCCGAATCCCAAGACTGCCTTGATTTTAAGTGCAATTCTCCCGGGATTGGGACAATTCTATGCCCATGATGCAGCAGGTGGAATAAACTCATTTTTACTTACGGGTACACTTCTAGGGGTATATGCCTATCTGACAACCCGCCTCCACCCGATTGATGCCATTCTAACAATTTTACCCTGGTTTCAGAGATATTATCAGGGGGGATTTGATCATGCTGAAATGACTGCAGAAAAAGAACGGGAGAAAAGAAGAAATATGATTTTTCAGGAGGCCATCAATATCATTTCACAATCAGAGAAATGATATCACTGCTAAAACTGCTCCCCCGTGTGAAATTCATTATTGCTGTTATTATATTCAGTAATACAGGTTTTCATCTGCATTCTCAACCTGAGCCACCTCCTATAATCGACTTTTTTCAATCGCTTTATCACTATCAATTCCCTAAAGCCTCAAAACAGCTCGCATCTATTGGGAAAAATTATCCTAACACAGACTATTATTCCCTTTCTCAAGCTAATTATTATTGGTGGAAGTTCATTTCGGGTGAACAAAATCATCTGGTTGAACAGAGTCTTCACGAAAGTTTGGAAAGGATTATTCAGAGATATTCCAACAGGGATCCGGAAAGCCTCAGTGCTGACGAACTGTTTGCCATTGTACATGCTTTTGCCTATCAAAGCAGGCTGGCCATTCATCATAAAAGGCGAATAAAAGCATTGCGAAATCTCAACAAAATATACCCTTATCTAAAAATCATTCTTGAAAACCCCGAACGAAATGATAAGATTCGTTTTCTGGCTGGCCTGTATCACTACATCGCTGCTGTAACATATGAGGAGTATCCTTTCGCACGTCCTTTTCTCCGATTGGTACCTGATGCTAATAAGGAATATGGCTACCAGTTGCTTGAGAAAGCTGCCCAAAGTGAACACCCTCTGATCAGGACAGAAGCAATATACTTCATAATGAAAATTAATCTTGAGATGTCAGGTCAGTACAAATTGGCTGAATTCTGGTCACAACAACTCATCAGAGAATATCCTGACAATCTTATTTACCTTATGTATCACCTCCATGTGTTGACAAAATCAGGACAAGCACATAAAGCCGTGCAAACACTGGCTGACATCAAGAATAAGACTTATACAATAAAGGGCTTGACACAATTACAGCGTTTACATGTTTTAAAGGAATCTTTAGACTATCTGATGAAAAATAAGAAATAATCTGTTATATTTTTCCATTCGCCTACCCTTTTCCCATATATATCCATATAAAACATTGTATGGAACAAAATACGAAAGTTCATCAACTGGCTCTGGCATTAGTAACTGGGGTTGGCACCAGTATTGCACGAAATCTAATCAGATTAACCGGATCAGTATCTGGCATATTCAGAGAAAATGCTAATGCCTTAGTTAAAATCCCCGGTATTACTGAACGCGTTATAAAACAGATGAGTGACGGTGGAATTATTCGCCGGGCAGAAGAAGAGATTCGCTTCATGGAAAAAGAAAAGATACGTATGTTATTCTTTACTGATCCGGAATATCCTGAACTTCTAAAATTTTGCCAGGATGCTCCCCTTGTTCTGTTTGTTAAAGGTAATCTACCTCAGAGCATGCCTCATTCTCTAAGTGTAATCGGCACCAGAAATCCCAGTAGTCGGGGCAGACAACTCACCCGGGACTGGGTTGGCAGTTTGGCTAAATCACACAATAATTTGCATATTATTAGCGGACTTGCTTATGGAATTGATATCACAGGGCATGAGGCAGCATTAGAGAATAAGTTAATAACACTTGCAGTTTTGGGTCATGGATTCCACACTTTATACCCAAGCGTTCATCGAGCTGCTGCTGAACGGATACTTGAGAAAGGGGCTCTGATCACTGATTTCTTCAGTTATAATCGCAGAGAACCAAAGAATTTTATTCGAAGAAATCGAATTATCGCTGGTATCAGTGAGGCCACTCTGGTAATAGAATCAGCATTCAAAGGAGGTGCAATGGCTACAGCAGAAATGGCTAATTCTTACGACAGAGAAGTTTTCACAGTGCCGGGCAGGCCTGGAGATGAAACATCAGTTGGCTGTAATTATTTAATAAGAAGCCATCAGGCAATACTGGTGAACTCACCCGATGATATTCCTTTCCAACTCAATTGGCAAACGACCAATAAGATAGCTTTTACTAATCAACAAAAACACCTGTCCACAAAGCATGATCTGACAGAAACACAGCAAAGAATTATTGATTCCCTGAGTTTAGAAGCTCTTAGTTTGGATGAATTGAGTTATCAATTAAAACTTCTTCCTGCACAGCTGACAGGAGAATTACTTACACTTGAGTTTACAGGCTTGGTAGAAGTCGCTCCAGGCAAGAGGTTCAAGCTCCTGTAGTATTGTCGTATCTTTTTGATTTTCTGATAATTATATATAATTTCTTAAAAAACCATAAACTGATGATTGTTATTGTTTTGTTAGGAAAAAAAACATATAATTACCAGGAATTAATGACACAACAACTTAAGTAATAAACCAAAAAAAACATTTAAATGGATCCACGCGTAGAAAAATTCATGGCTAAGGTTATATCCAAAAACCCAAGCGAAGTTGAATTTCACCAAGCAGTATTAGAGGTTGCAGAATCTCTTATTCCATTCATAGAGGAAAACCCAAAGTACAAGCATGCTAAGGTTCTTGAAAGAATCTCTGAACCTGAAAGAGTTATTTTATTTCGTGTTCCCTGGATGGATGACAAAGGAGAAGTACAGGTAAACAAAGGTTTCCGCATTGAGATGAACAGCGCCATTGGCCCTTACAAAGGTGGATTGCGTTTTCACCCCACTGTTAATCTGGGCATCCTGAAATTCCTGGCTTTTGAGCAGGTATTAAAAAACTCACTTACCACTTTACCTATGGGTGGTGGAAAAGGTGGTTCAGATTTTGATCCAAAGGGAAAAACTGACAATGAAGTAATGCGTTTCTGCCAAAGTTTTATGACAGAATTATCACGCCACATTGGCCCGAATACTGATGTACCAGCTGGTGACATTGGTGTAGGCGGACGAGAAATCGGATACATGTTTGGTCAGTACAAAAGACTCAAAAACGAATTTACCGGCGTTCTGACAGGTAAAGGAATTCAATGGGGTGGCAGTTTAATCCGTCCGGAAGCAACTGGATATGGTACTGTTTATTTCGCTGAAGAAATGTTAAAAACCCGTAATGACAGCATGAAAGGCAAAGTAGTTGCTGTCTCCGGATCAGGAAATGTTGCTCAATTTGCTACTGAAAAATGCAACGAACTGGGTGCTAAGGTAGTAACCCTGTCAGATTCTGGTGGATATGTTTATGATCCTAATGGAATCGATGCTGAAAAACTTGCATGGGTAATGGATCTCAAAAATGTACGCAGAGGCAGAATCAGTGAATATGCCGAGAAATTTAACTGCGAATATTATGAAGGCCAGCGTCCATGGGGTGCTAAAGTGGATGTTGCTTTGCCTTGTGCAACACAGAATGAATTAAACGAGGAAGAAGCGAAAGTTCTTGTTAAAAATGGCTGTTTTGTAATCTCTGAGGGTGCCAACATGCCTTCAACACCAGAGGCTATTGAAGTTTACCTTGATTCTAAGATTCTTTACGGACCAGGTAAAGCTGCCAATGCTGGTGGTGTAGCAGTTTCAGGTCTTGAGATGACACAGAATTCAATGCGCTTAAGCTGGACACGTGAAGAAGTTGATGCTAAACTACACCAGATCATGAAAGACATTCATGCAACTTGTGTTAAGTATGGTACTGAATCACCTGAATACATCAATTATGTGGCAGGGGCCAATATTGGTGGTTTTGTTAAAGTAGCCGATGCTATATTAGCACAGGGATTAGTATAAAACCTTCTCATTTCAACATAAAAAAGAGGCGCATTCCCTGCGCCTCTTTTTCTATTTATATATTTGCAAAAAAAACAATGCACCTGATCGACACACATTGCCATCTCTTTTTACCTGAATTTGATGATGACCGGGATGAGATGATACAACGTGCCCTGTCAAACAAAGTGGAAGGTTTCATACTTCCAAACGTTGACAGTAGTACTACTCCGGCTCTCACAAAGCTCTGCTCTGAGTACCCGGCCATGATGTTCCCACTGATGGGCTTGCACCCGACCTCAGTTGAAGATGATTACAAAAACGAATTGGCTCAGGTTGAGCTCTTACTTGAGCAAAACAAGTACTTCGGTATCGGAGAGATTGGAATCGATTTATATTGGGATCAGAGTTTTAAAGACGAACAGGAAGATGCCTTCAGAACACAGCTTAAATGGGCTCAGCTCTTAGACCTGCCTGTTGTAATTCATATTCGTGACAGTTTCACAGAGACGGTCAGGATCATTGAATCAGTTGGTGGCAATTTTAAGGGGATTTTTCACTGCTTTACCGGTAGCCTGGAAGAAGCAAATATTGCTATCGATCTTGGTTTTCATCTCGGCATTGGTGGAGTGCTAACTTTTAAAAACTCACAATTGGATCAGGTTGTTTCACAGCTTGATTTATCTAAACTAGTGGTAGAGACAGATTCTCCTTATCTGGCCCCTGCTCCTAAAAGAGGGAAAAGAAATGAATCGGCTTATCTCGCTTATACAGTGAAGAAACTTGCTGATATATTTAATCTCCACACAAGTCAAATTGCTGAGAGAACTACATCAAATGCTCAGAAAATTTTCGCAATTTAAAGGTCATTAATTGTATGCAGAAATCCGGAACAACAATCCTTCTGATCTACACTGGTGGCACCATTGGAATGATCAACCAACCTGGGTCCGAAGCCCTGGCCCCGGTTGATTTTAATGAAATATCGAGTCAGCTCCCTGAATTAAAACGATTTGAATGCAAAATTGATACTCTGGCCTTTGATCCAATAAGAGATTCATCTAATGCGGATCCTGCATTCTGGTCTCAACTGGCAGAAATTATTCAGAAGCATTATTATCATTATGATGGGTTTGTGGTTTTACATGGCACTGACACAATGGCTTATACGGCAAGTGCTCTGAGTTTCATGCTCGAAAATCTTGACAAGCCAGTTATTCTCACTGGCTCTCAGCTTCCAATTGGTGTTTTGAGAACCGACGGAAAGGAAAACCTGCTTACCGCTATTGAAATTGCATCAGACATTAAAAATGGTCAACCGGTAGTGCCTGAAGTTTGTATTTTTTTTCAAAACAGTCTTTTTCGTGGAAACCGTACCACCAAACACAGTGCTGAGTATTTTCATGCCTTCAGATCTTATAATTATCCAAGCCTTGCTGAAACAGGAGTTCATATAAATTATAATTTTAAGGCAATTCAATACCCGGCTAATAAACGTCCCCTCTCGATTCACACAAAACTTGAGCTTAGGGTTGGTCTGCTAAAGGTTTTTCCGGGGATGTCAAAGGAATGGATCCAAAGTTGTTTGCATGCCCCAGAATTAAAAGGTTTAGTTCTGGAGACATATGGATCAGGAAATGCACCAACCAGTAAGTGGTTTCTTGAAGAATTAGAGGAGGCTATTGCCAGAGGTTTAGTAATTGTAAATGTAACTCAATGTCAGGCAGGCAGTGTAGAACCCGGCAAATATGAAACGAGTCGACTCATTCACGAATTAGGAGTCGTTAACGGAAGGGACATGACTACTGAAAGCGCACTCACAAAGTTAATGTTTCTCCTCGGGAAAGGCTTGGATACAGCTGAATTGGGCATATATATGAATCGTTCACTGTGTGGGGAAATTAGCTTGTGACATGGTGCTTAGTTTTATTTTTTTTTGTAATTTGCGCCGTATTTTGGAGAGGTGGCCGAGTGGTCGAAGGCGCACGCCTGGAAAGCGTGTATACTAAGCGAATTGGTATCGAGGGTTCGAATCCCTCTCTCTCCGCAGAATTTATAAATAAATATTAATAACGAAAAACATCGAACACGGACAAGATTACTAACTAACTGATTTACTATCATGAAAAAATTATTTGCTTTCATAGCTGTTCTTGGGATGCTTTCGATTGGAGCATCATTCAATGTAGCCATGGCCCAGGAAGAACCAACGAGTCCTGCTGACACTACTGCCACTGACACAACATTGATTGAACAAGCTGTTATTGAAGAGGTTGTTACAGAACCCGCTGTTGCCGAACCTGAGGATCAAACTATGCACCAGATTCTCAAGCAGAAGTTCATCGAAGGGAACGCTGCATTTATGGGTATTGTAATTCTTGCATTAGTGATGGGTTTAGCCATTGCAATTGAAAGAATTATTTATCTGAGTATGGCAACCACAAACTCGAAAAAACTACTCGCAAAAATTGAAGCTGCTCTTGAAGAAGGCGGTGTTGAAGCTGCTAAAGAAGTATGCCGCAATACTCGCGGACCAATTGCCAGTATCTTCTACCAAGGCCTGGAACGCTATGGTGAAGGACTCGATTTTGTTGAGAAATCTATTATCTCTTACGGAAGTGTTCAGATGGGACTCCTCGAAAAAGGACTTACATGGATTTCACTTTTTATTTCTATTGCACCTATGCTTGGTTTCATGGGAACAGTAATTGGTATGATTGCCGCATTTGACTCTATTCAGCAAGCTGGTGAAATTTCAGCTACTCTGGTAGCCGGTGGTATCAAGGTTGCTTTGATTACAACTGTAACAGGTTTGATCGTTGCGATGATCCTCCAGTTGTTCTACAACTACTGTCTGACTAAGATTGATTCCATCACTAATGACATGGAAGATTCATCAATCTCATTCATGGATATGCTTATCAAATTTCAGCACGCCAAGTAAACTTCTTCTAAGGAGATATTTATTATGAACAAAGGAATAGCAAAAACAATAGGACAAGTATTTTACTGGCTCCTTCTGGCTGTTTCCATTCTTGTAATCGTTTTATTCTACGTTAAGAATGGAGGCATCAATCCAGATGATCCATGGCACAAACAAATAAGTGAATTTGGCTCAATACTGAATGTATATCTGATTTGGGCCTATATTCTTGTTGGACTAGCCGTATTCTTTACGGTGGTTTTCCCTCTGGGCAACATGATTGTTAACCCCAAAAGTGGATTGAAAACACTAGCTTCTTTGGCTGTTTTAGCCGTACTACTTTTCGTTGGTTATTCATTAGCTGACGATACAATTTTGCAATTACCAGGCTATGACGGATCAGATAACATCCCAGAGCGACTCAAACTTGCCGGGATGGGCATCTATATGATGTATTTTACTCTGGCTGGTGCAATACTTGCCATGGTGTATTCATCCATAAGCAAATTATTTAAATAATCTGGCAGGCAGTTAGCTGTCTGGCAATTAAACCAGAATTCTATGGCAAGAAAGAATAGAAATGTACCAGAGATCAACCAATCATCATTAGCAGATATTGCTTTTATGCTGCTGATTTTCTTCCTGGTAACAACAACCATGGATGTTGACTCTGGTATCTACCGGAAATTACCTGCATGGGTGAACGAAGATCAAAAACCGCCGGATATTAATGAAAGGAATGTTTTTGTAGTAGGTATCAATCTGAACAATGAACTGTTCGTTGAAGGAGCCTATGCAACCATTCCTGAACTTAAGGATCGGGTAAAGGAATTTATCATCAATCCTTTGCAAAAAGACGACCTCTCTGAGAAAGAAACAAAATTCATTGAGGGGCTGGGTGACTACGATAAATCCAAAGGTGTTGTCTCTCTCACAAATGACAGGGGGACAGACTACGGGTCATATATCAGAGTGCAGAATGAGCTTGTTGCAGCTTTTAATGAGTTGCGAGACGAGTTTTGTTATGCGCAATTTGGAATGAAGTTCAAGGCTTTAAGTGTTGAATTACAGGAAGCCGTAAGATTGGCTATTCCAACTGCAATTTCTGAGGCTGAACCAGTTGAAATTAAAAGATAAGGAGGACCAATATGTCAAGATTCTCAAGAAAAGGTAAATCAAAAGGTGTTCCCCCAATATCAACAGCTTCTCTGCCGGATATTGTATTTATGTTGCTTTTCTTCTTCATGGTATCAACTACAATGAAGGAAACAGAAGTTATCGTTAAGTATACATTACCGGAGGCAACTGAAACAGTAAAACTGGAAAAGAAATCTCTCGTAAGTTATATTTATGTTGGATCACCAAGACTCCAACATCAGGCACTATACGGAACAGATTCTAAAATCCAGCTGGACGACAGTTTTAAGAATGTGAATGATATCCAGGATTACATCGCTTCAGAAAGGGAAAAGCGTGACGAAAAAGAACGTCCGAAAATGACCGTTTCACTAAAAGCTGATGAAAAAACCAAGATGGGACTGGTTCAGGAAATAAAAACTGAACTAAGAAAAGCAAGCGCACTTAAACTTAATTACTCTTCAAAGAAGAGAGTAGTAGATAGCAGATTTAATTAAGAAAAGAAGGATGAAAAAAAAGGGGCTTCAAATGAAGCCCCTTTTTTTTTCGGGAATCGGGAATCGGGAATCGGGAATCGGGAATCGGGAATCGGGATCGTGACGCCTATCGTGACGTCTGGAACTATGAACTTCGGACCCCGGACTTCGTCCTAGTCCTCCCCCTCGTCTCTTGCTATCCTTTGCCTTTCTATCCGGCCGGAGATAAGAATACTAACTTCATAGAGAACGATAAGAGGTATACACACTAAGAATTGACTGATTATATCCGGAGGAGTTATAATCCCCGACAGTATTAGAAAAACTACAATGGCATGCTTGCGGTAATTGCGCAGAAAATCGGGAGTCACAATGCCAACCTTTGACAGGAAGTAAATCAATACAGGTAACTCAAATACTAGTCCTGTTGACAGAGTTACTGAAGTAACCGAACGGATGTAAGATCTCAGATTAATCTGATTCTCCACCTGCTCACTTACTGAATAACCTCCAAGAAAGTTTATTGTAAGTGGAATAATGACAAAAAAACCAAACAGAATACCCAATATAAATAATGCGGATGTGAAAAAAACCATTCCCTTTGAGTATTTTCTTTCTTTATCCTTGAGAGCTGGCAGAACAAACCTGTAAATCTCAAAAAAGATATAAGGTGATGAGAGAATGAGGCCTCCAAAAAATGAGATAATCAGATGGATTTTAAATTGACCAGCCAAATCAATGTTGATAATCTCCAGGGGAGTAGTATTCAAACAAAGCTTGTCGGTATTCATTGCTTTGCTCAGTCGACAAAACAACTCATTGGTAAAAAACTCAGGATTTTTAGGTGCAAAAAGAACATAATTAAATATTATGTCTTTCAAAAGGAATGCTACAATAGCAAATACTAACACTGATGCCAATGATCGCAAGATATGCCCCCGTAGCACTGCTAAATGCTCGAGAAAATTCATATCATTTGCCTCTTCTGATGTTTTCTTTTTCCTTGCCACTTGCGCCTCTGACTAGGTACCCTGATAAAGGTACAACCGGGTATGAGAATTACTTCTCTTCTTCGGATTTGGGTTCTTTACTTTTAGTTTCTTCAGAAATCTCCTTTGAAGAATTCTTAAACTCCTTTATTCCTTTCCCCAACCCTTTCATCAGCTCAGGAATTTTGCGTCCACCAAAGAGCAAGACAATAGCCAATAATATTAATAACCACTCTTGTCCGCCCAGAAATCCTGCTATAGTAGATATCATAACCATACTGTATTGTTATCTGAATAATTTCGAAGAGCAAATGTAAAACAATTTCTTCATTTTATCCTGCCGTACATTAAATTCTTTGTTTGTGTCAACACTCTGTTATTGTTGGAATTCCTTAACAGTTTTCATACTTTCGCGAAGAATTTTGACCCTCCTCTGTACTTTAGCATTATTCAAAGGGAGGAAATTGAGCAGAAAGCAATGGAATACAATTTTAAAAAGATTGAACAAAAATGGCAGGAATACTGGAAAACTAACAAAACTTTCCAGGTTCAGGCTGACTCTGAAAGACCTAAGTTTTATGTATTGGATATGTTTCCTTACCCATCTGGTGCCGGATTGCATGTTGGACATCCACTAGGGTATATTGCATCAGACATTTTCACCCGCTATAAACGTCAGAATGGATTTAATGTACTCCATCCAATGGGTTATGATGCCTTCGGATTACCTGCTGAGCAGTATGCAATCCAAACAGGTCAGCATCCGGCAGTAACAACTGATCGCAATATTAAACGCTATCGTGAACAACTTGACAAGATTGGTTTTGCATATGACTGGTCAAGGGAAGTAAGGACTTGTGATCCTGGATATTATCACTGGACACAATGGACTTTCATTAAAATGTTCAATTCTTTCTATAACAAGAAAACCCGAAAAGCTGAAGGCATTGATCTGCTGGTCAATCATTTTGAGATATCCGGCACTCAAAACCTCGAAGCGGCATGTACTGAAGAAATGGATTTCTCAGCTTCAGATTGGAAAGGATACTCGGAAAAAGAGCAGCAACTGCTACTTCTAAATTATCGTTTGGCTTATCTGGCTGAAACTATGGTCAACTGGTGTTCGGCCCTGGGTACTGTTCTGGCCAATGATGAAGTAAAAGAAGGTCTGTCAGTTCGTGGTGGATATCCTGTTGAGCAGAGACAGATGAAACAGTGGTTACTAAGAGTTTCTGCCTATTCTGAAAGATTGCTTGATGGTTTAAACACAATTGAATGGACAGAATCGCTGACAGAAATTCAGAAGAACTGGATTGGTCGCTCTGAAGGAGCCAATATGCTCTTCCCTGTTAAGGATCACGATTTTACCATCGAAGTATTCACCACTCGTGCTGATACTATTTTTGGCGCCAGCTTTATGGTACTGGCACCCGAATCAGAGTTGGTTGACACATTAACTACTCCTGAGCAAAGAAATGCAGTTGATGAATATATTGAACAGACAAAAAAACGTACTGAACGAGAGCGACTGGCTGAGGTTAAAAGAATTAGTGGTGTATTTTCAGGAAATTATGCCATAAATCCTTTTACCCGTGAAGAAATCCCAATTTGGATCAGTGATTATGTCCTGGCCGGATATGGCACTGGTGCAATAATGGCTGTACCAGCACATGATAGTCGTGACTTTGCTTTTGCTAAGCATTTTGGATTAAAAATAGTCCAGGTTGTTGTTCAGCCTGGTGATAGTGAATCTGATCCTGCCGGATGGGATGACTCCTTCGATGCAAAAGAAGGCATCATGGTGAACTCAGATTTCCTGAATGGATTATCAGTGTCAGATGCAATTGAAAAAACAAAACAAGAAGTTGAGAAACGGGATCTTGGTCAGATAAAAGTTAACTATCGTCTTCGTGATGCAATTTTCAGTAGGCAAAGATATTGGGGAGAGCCCTTTCCTGTTTACTTTAAAGATGGCGTTCCTTATGTTATGGATGAAGACCAGCTTCCTCTTGAACTGCCGGATGTTGACAAATACCTGCCTACTGAAAAGGGCGAGCCTCCTTTGGGTAGAGCCAATAACTGGTCAACCAGGGACGGATATCCTATTGAGTTAAGTACCATGCCGGGTTTTGCAGGATCATCAGCCTATTATTTGAGGTATATGGATCCCTGGAATAAAAAAGCACTGGTGTCGAAAGAAGCCAACTCTTACTGGCGGGATGTTGATCTTTATATAGGAGGAACCGAGCACGCAACCGGCCACCTCATCTATTCAAGGTTCTGGAATAAATTCCTCTACGATCTGGGATACGTTTGTAAAGATGAACCATTCAGAAAGTTGATCAATCAGGGAATGATCCAGGGGAGGTCGAGCTTCGTTTACAGGATAAAGGATACCAATACTTATGTATCAAAAGGCATAAAGAAGCAACACAAAACTACAGCTATTCATATTGATATCAATCTTGTAAATAATGACATTCTGGATATTGACGCTTTTAAGAAGTCAAATCCGGAGTATAATAATGCTGAATTTCTCCTTGAAGATGACAAATATATCTGCGGATGGGCGCTTGAGAAAATGTCAAAATCAATGTTCAATGTAGTGAACCCTGATGACATCATTGAAACATACGGAACTGATACTCTGCGTCTTTATGAAATGTTTCTGGGCCCCCTCGAGCAATCAAAACCGTGGGACACTCATGGCATTGATGGCGTTTTTAAATTTCTCAGGAAACTATGGCGTCTGTTTCATCAGAACAATGAAGAATTCTCAATCTCTTCGGCTGATCCTACTTTGGCTGAGCTCAAGGTAGTTCATAAAACCATTAAAAAAGTATCAGACGATATTGAGCGTTTCTCTTTCAATACATCTGTTAGTGCATTTATGATTTGTGTAAATGAACTGACAGATCTGAAATGCAATAATAAGACCATTCTTGAATCATTGCTTGTATTGCTTTCACCATTTGCACCCCATATTGCAGAAGAGTTATGGCAGGCACTTGGCCAAACTGAAAGTATAGCTGATGCACAATGGCCCTCTTTAAATGAAGACTATCTTAAAGAAGATCAAATTGAATATCCGGTTTCCTTTAATGGAAAAATGCGATTCAAAATTGAACTTCCAGCAGATATGCCTAAGGAAGATATTGAGAAAGCAGTTATGGCACACGAAACGGCAAAAAAATGGCTGGACGGCAAGGCTCCGAAGAAAATAATAGTAGTTCCGAAGAGAATTATTAATGTAGTTATTTAGGATCCCGGCCTTTGGCCGGGGTCCGGGGTCCGAAGTCCGAAGTCCGAAGTCCGGGGTCCGATGTCCGAAGTCCAGGGTCCGCTATCCCCTGTCCCCAGTCCCCAGTCCGAGGTGTTAGGTTTTAGGTTTTGGTTTGTGGGTTTTGATCTTAATCATTACCTTTAGGTGTCCCCCTTTTCTTAAGTATATTCCATGAAGATACCTGGCATTCTCCTGGGCTTAATTTTGGTTTTCCTTTTTGGGGCTTGCGAAACTGATCCTGACATTTATATACCGGGCAAACCCATACCTGTTATTTATGCGGTGTTTGACGACCATGAAACCACCCACTATATCCTGATAACCAAAACATTTGGTGCACAAAAAAGTCCGGCTGATTTTGGTTTTAATCACGACTCCCTGTATTGGGACAGCCTCGATATAGAGGTCAGTCTGAAAGAGAAATTCACTAATAGTTGGATTCATATTAAACCTGAGAAAGTAATAGGTACTAATAAGGATTCAGGATTCTTCCTTTATCCCGGTAATGAGTATTATAAATTTGACCGGGTAATTATGGATACTCCGGCTCACTGGGAATATCCGCCAGTTTATTCAATAGATAGTATAACGATTCGGGTATCAATTCCCGGTTATGACGATGCATTCTGTTCTCATAAGCGAATTGACTCCATTAGAATCGTTTCTCCGCGCTACGATCAGAAATATTTGTTTTTGGCACCCAATTCTCCACTTCTGTTTAATTGGGACTGGTTTGGAAACGGGCCTCAACAAGATCCCAACATCAGACCACATGCCTGGAATGAAATTGATGTGAATTTTGAGATTATTGAGGAATTAGAGGATGGGTCCAGATCAAAATGGATCACAATCCAGAATACTCTCTATTTGAAGGAGCATGAGAAATACAGGCAGATGAACATCACATATGAAGAATTCATAAGAGAGCTTTTACTACAACTAGAGCCGGATCCCAAAGTTATTCGCCGAAAACTTGGTATTGTAAAAATGCATATTGCAGGTGGGGATGAACCAATGAAAAATTACATGAAATTCTATTTCGGTCATTCAGACTACAACACCCTGAGTTATACCAATATTCAAAATGCGTTTGGATTCTTTGGCACCAGTACTCATTATTACAAAGACAGTATGAGATTCGATTACGAAACCCGTCAGATACTGGTAAATGAAAACCGACTGAAGAAAATCAAATTATCACTCTGGACTAATCCTCAGGCAGAGGGCAAGTAAATCTAATAAAATGAAGATAGCAATCTACTCTTTGGTTTTGGGCTTTGCTCTTTTGCTTAGCAGCTGTGAAACCGAACCAGATATTTATATACCATCTAAGCCACAACCGGTTATTCATGCTATTTTTGATGATCATGATTCTATCCATTATATATTGGTAACCAAGACATTTGGAGCCGCAAAAAGCTCTCAGGATTTCAGATCTATTTATGACTCAATCTATTTTGACGAAGTGAATGTTGAGGTTATGCTAAAAGAGCAATTTACAGATAGTTGGATTCCAATTATACCGGAGAGAGTTTTTGCAACGGGAAAAGAAGCTGGATTATTTCATTATCCTGATCAGGAGTATTTTTGCTTCAACAGGATTATTCTTGACACACCTTCCCATCCCCTGCTTCGAACAACCTACTCTATTGATTCCATTTCTGTTCGTGTTTCCATACCGGGGTATGAGGATGCCTATTGCCTGGTCAAACGGATTGACTCAGTTGATATTGTTGCACCATTGTTCGATCAAACATACTTATATTTAGTGCCTTCTTCTCCCTTATTGTTTATTTGGAGCGGTCATGCCCATGCCTGGAGCGAATTTGATGTAGAATTCGAATTTATTGAAGAACTTGAAACAGGATACAGGTCGAAATGGGTAGTCATTCAGAATACGCAATATGACGAATCTGCTTTTTCTCAATACCGCCAATTGAATGTCACCTATGAGGAGTTTATCCGTGAAGTACTATTGCAAATTGATAATGATCCGGCAGTAATACGAAGATATATCGGATACGTTAAGATGCACATTGTTGGAGGTGATCAACCCATGGTTGAATACATGAAATATTTCAATGGTTACACTGACTATAATGAACAAGGATACACAAACATCACAAATGGTCTGGGTGTCATTGCTACTTCCACACGTTTTTCAAAAGACTCCATGCGTTTTGATTATGAAACCCGGCAGACGCTGATCAATGAAAACCGGCTTAAAAAATTAAGAATCTGCAAATGGAGTAGTCCGGAAGAAGCACTATATTTACCGTAAACCTATATACCGTAAATATGAAAAATACACGTTTAATTCTAATCACATTATTTGTAAGCCTGTATTGCCTCCCTGCTGAAGCGCAGCGCAAAGAAATCAGCATTCCTGATATCCCTTCTTACCTGACCCTTAAGTGTGATTTTCATATGCATACGGTTTTTTCTGATGGAACGGTTTGGCCAAATATCAGAGTTCTTGAAGCATGGCAGGAAGGTCTTGATGCAATATCTATCACAGATCATATTGAGTACCGGCCACATAAAAAGGACATTCAGGCCGATCATAACCGCTCATATGATCTGGCTGTTGGTGCAGCCTCAGCTGCGGGTATCATACTTATTAAAGGATCAGAGATTACACGATCCAATCCTGAAGGACATTATAATGCATTATTCCTCGAAGACTCCAATCCTCTTGACACGCCAGACTTTTTTGATGCAATACAAGCTGCTATTGATCAGGATGCATTTGTGATTTGGAATCATCCGGGATGGAGTCAGCCAAATAAAATTCCTGTTTGGTATGATATCCAGACTCAATTATATGAAAAAGGATGGATACATGGGATGGAAATTGTGAATTCAAGTTCATATTATCCTTTGGCTTTTACCTGGTGTAATGAAAAGGAAATCCCAATTCTTGCATGTTCTGATGTTCATAATTTGATTCCGGCTAAAAACCTTATTGAAAGGGGTTCACATAGAGCCATGACTTTAGTCTTTGCTAAAGAAAAAACAAAAGAATCAATAAGGGAAGCTATGTTTGCTGGTAGAACAGCTGCCTATTTTGGCAATAATATCTACGGAAAATCTGAGTTTTTAAAACCTATTTTTTGTGCATCAGTAGCTGTTGAAGCACTTTCTCCTCTTAAAGATACCAAGTCAATTCGTATTCAAATGACCAATGAGTCTGACCTTGACTATGAGCTGGTTAATCAGGAATATCCAGATGGTTTTTCGGGTCCGGAAATAATTAAACTGCCAGCTCATCATTCAATTATCATCAGCTTTAAGAATAAAGAAGCAGTAAAATCCTGGGCAAAAATTAAGATTCTTTTTGCAGTTTCTAATTTATTGCTTGCTCCTGAAGAAAGCTTAATAATTAATCTTCCCGGATTGAACAACTATTAGTTAAAAACTTCCCGACCATTTGGATCAGCGCTACAATTAAAACTCTATTTTTATGCCTAAAGAGCATAGAGTGTGGATAAAAAGTACTTCATAGGAGCAACAGTATTACTATTAGTAAGCCTGGGGATGATATTTGGGCTGAGTCGCATAAATGATGGTTCTGAACCTGAATCCCCTGAAGAAATTGAGCTCTTACCTGAGGTTTTGCCAATCACTTATCAATATGGTATTGTCATTGATTCATTCAGGATGGAGGAATCTGTAGTTAGCAGAAATCAGAATTTATCCACTATTCTTTTAGAGCGGGGAATCAGCTACAGCCAAATTGATGAACTCGCACGTAAATCAAAATCTATATTTGATGTAAGAAAGATAAAGGCAGGTAAGAACTGTGTTTTTTTCTGGTCGCAAGATTCCGCCAGTGTTCTTAAGTACCTGGTATATGAAAAAAATCTGGAAGAGTATATTGTATATAGCTTTGGAGACTCTGTTCAGGTTTTTGCCGGACAGAAAGATATCAGTCTTGAAAACCGGCATGTGAGTGGTACCATTAACAGCAGTCCCTGGAATGCCATGGTTGATCTTGGTGTTTCAACGAAACTAGCAATTGAACTGGAAGAGATTTATGCCTGGACTATTAATTTCTTCAGAATTCAGAAAGGCGATGAGTTTAGTATTGTGTATACTGTTCGGATGTTGGAAGGCCAGGCAATCGGTGTTAATGAAGTTTTGGCCTGTTCATTTAAGCGAGGACAACAGGACAATTATGCTTTCAGATTTCAACAGAATAACATTTTCAGCTATTATGACGAACAGGGTCAGAGTCTTCGACGGGCTTTTCGTAAAGCCCCTTTACGATCATATAGCAGAATAAGCAGCAAGTTCTCGAAAAGTCGATTTCATCCGGTTCTGAGGGTTTACCGTCCACATTCCGGAGTTGACTATGCTGCTCCTACAGGTACAGCAATCATTGCCATTGGTGATGGCAGGGTAGTAAAAAAAGGCAGGGATAAAGCTGCAGGCAATTACCTCAGAATTGAGCACAACAGCGTTTATCAATCAGGTTATAATCACATGTCAAGTTTTGGAAAGGGAATTAAGGTTGGAGCATATGTAAAACAGGGTCAGGAAATTGGATATGTAGGAAGCACTGGCTATGCAACTGGTCCGCACCTGGATTTCAGAATGTACAAAAACGGACAGGCTGTTGATCCTCTCAAGATAAAATCCCCTCCTGTTGAGCCGGTTTTAGACAGCCTTAGGTCGGAGTTTGACATGACGGCCACTGAATACATCCGGCAGTTAGAGAATCTTGAGCCTGATTCTCAGATTTGATCCAGGTATTTTTCTATTGTGGGAGGGAAGTGTTGATATTCAAGTTTATGAATACGTGTGGCAAGATCAGTCGGGGTATCATCCGGCAGGACAGGACAATTAGCCTGAAATAGAATGCTGCCTTTATCGTATTCCCTATCAATTATATGTATTGTGATGCCAGATTTTTCATCCTGATTTTCAATTACCGCCTCATGAACTCTACTCCCATACATCCCTTTTCCGCCATAAGCAGGTAGAAGAGCCGGATGTATATTTACAATTCGATCGGGATAGGCATCCAACAGATTCTGTGGAACAAGCCAAAGAAATCCGGCGAGAATTATGAGATCGACTTTTTTCTCGTGCAGATGCTCCAAAATGGCAGAACTATTATAGAATTCTTCACGATTGAAGACTAAAACCGGAACTTTGTGCTTATTAGCTCGTTTAAGAACGAAAGCATCAGGTTTATTGCTCAAAATCAGGATGATCTCAGCCTTTAGAGACTGTTTAAAATATCGGATGATATTTTCGGCGTTTGTGCCTGAACCTGAAGCAAATACGGCTAATCTTTTCATTGACTGATGATTACAAGATGAAACAAAAAAATTTGCAAATATATATTAAGCATGCTATATTGTCAAATATTAGGTGTTTTTTTCCACAGGTGGGTAAAAAATAGTCTTTTTTTTTGATTCTTAGCTGTATTAGTGCTTTATTTGCATCGGCAAAATTATAAAATTCTACTACTTAAATTATTATTAATTAAAAGATTAAAGCTATGTCAGACATTGAATCCAGAGTTAAAGCGATTATCGTAGACAAGCTTGGTGTTGATGAGTCAGAAGTTACTCAAGAATCAAGTTTCACCAATGATCTGGGAGCAGATTCCCTTGATACCGTTGAGTTGATCATGGAATTCGAAAAAGAGTTTAACCTGGCAATTCCAGACGATCAAGCTGAAACCATCGGAACCGTTGGTGACGCAGTTAAGTATGTTGAAAACAACGTAGAGTAAATTTACCCATTAATCGGGATTGGAATATGGATTTAAAACGGGTTGTTGTAACGGGTCTTGGAGCCTTGACCCCTATTGGGAACACTGTTAAGGAGTTTAAGCAAGCATTGTTTGAAGGTGTGAGCGGGGCCGATACAATAACCCGTTTTGATCCTTCTAATTTCAAAACAAAGTTTGCTTGTGAGTTAAAGGGCTATGACCCTCTTGATTATTTTGAGCGTAAAGAAGCGCGCAGACTGGACATTTATGCTCAGTATGCTTTAATTACTTCTGAGGAAGCGGTAAAAGATGCCGGATTGGTTCCTGAAGAATTAGATGTTGACAGGATTGGAGTAATAATGTCATCTGGAATTGGTGGATTACACACTTTTGAACAGGAGATTATTGGTTTTACAGAAAACAATTTTGTTCCTCGGTTCAATCCCTTCTTTATTCCAAAAATGATCTCTGATATAGCGAGTGGACATGTTTCGATGCGGTACGGGTTTCGTGGACCCAATTACGGTACCGTAGCTGCCTGCGCTACTGCTACCATGTCAATAGCAAATGCTTTCGACCATATTCGTCTTGGGCGTGCTAATGTTATGGTTGTTGGTGGTTCAGAAGGATCTGTTACCAGAGTTGGTGTGGGAGGTTTTAATGCCATGCACGCTATTTCAACGCGTAATGATGATCCTAAAACTGCCTCAAGGCCATTTGATGTTGATCGTGATGGATTTGTGATGGGCGAAGGTGCCGCTACACTTATTCTGGAAGAATACGAACACGCCAAGGCAAGAGGTGCAAAAATTTACTGCGAAGTGGCCGGAGCCGGACTATCGGCTGACGCTTATCATCTTACTGCACCACATCCAGAAGGTTTGGGTGCTGCAAACGTGATGCGATTTGCACTTGAAGATGCAAACTTGAAACCTGAAGACATTGATTATATAAATGTTCATGGTACTTCAACTCCCTTAGGTGATATTGCCGAGCCTCTTGCAATTAAAAAGGTATTTGGTGATCATGCCTATGATTTAAGCATTAGTTCAACAAAATCGATGCACGGACACCTTTTAGGTGCTGCTGGAGCTGTTGAATCAATCGCCTCTATCTTTGCTATTACTGACAACCGGATTCCCCCAACTATTAATCAGTTTAATCTGGATCCCAAAATTGATTCTAAACTTGATTTTACTTTTAATAAGGCGAAGGACAGGGAAGTCAGAGCTGCACTTAGTAATACCTTCGGTTTTGGTGGACATAATGGTTCCATCATTTTCAAGAAATCGTAGATCAATAATTTGTGACGGGTTTTTTCCGTTTTTTGTATCAGTTTATTAGTTCCTCTGATCGGGTTTTCATTCGAAAACTGGTCAAAGTACTTGGGTTTGTCCCTGGAAACCTGGAGTTGTATCGGCTTGCCCTGATACACAAATCCACTGCTCTTGTAGACGAAGATAGCTTCTCAATAAATAATGAAAGACTTGAATTTCTTGGTGATGCCATATTAGGCTCAGTCATTGGCGAATACCTGTATGTCCATTATCCCAAACAAAAAGAAGGTTTTCTGACCAAAATGCGGTCGAAGATGGTTAATGGAGAAATGTTGGGAGAGCTTGCGCTGAATATCGGCCTTGATAAAATATTACAGAACAATGTCATTAACCAATTAAGTCTCCGCCATATTTCAGGTGATGCTTTTGAAGCCCTGATAGGAGCAATTTACCTTGATAAAGGTTATCGCATCTGCAAGCGCTTTATTCTCAGAAGAGTTATTAAAAAATACCTGGATATTTCAGAGCTTGAGAAGCTAGAGACAAATTATAAAAGCCAATTAATCGAGTGGTCTCAAAAGAACAGAAAAGAAGTAACTTTCTATACTGATGTAGAGCCCTATGACCCTACACAGTTCATTTCATATGTTAGCATCGGTGATCAGCTATTCGGATCAGGAACGGGTCCTACAAAAAAGGAGGCTGAACAAAAAGCTGCTCTTGAGACTATAAACGAAATTAAATCCTGAGTATGTCGGCTCAAAAGAAGTTTACCTTATCAGCTCAAGAACAGGATTCCTTATTATTGCTGGGAATTATTTCGGATGAGAAAGAATACAAGATTTGTTGGCATCTCAACAAAATATTGGGTGTACAGCTTAAAAAATCATCTGATTTTCAATGGATGAACAAACAAATGCAAAGCAGTCAGGCATTCCCTTGCTATAGAGATCATATTGCCAACGGGAAATCAATTCATTTGATACGGAATCTTTCAGCTGAGCATATTCAGATCTATTCTTTTCAGCTTTTCGATTACCTGTTTGTCATACCTCCTGAGCATAAGTTATTTCAAAATAGTGATGTTATTACACAATTAAGAAACTCCAACTTAATCAGAGGCGTTTACCAGTTGGATGCCTCCACACTTATAGAATGGCTTGGTTAGGAACAAAAAAGAGAGTCCTGCTGTTTAGCAGGACTCTAACCAAAACCAAAACTATGAAAACTACTTGAACTCAAACTCTCCTATAATCTCCTTATCTCCTTGTGTTACTTTAACGGTATAAAAACCCGTTTCATTGTATTCAAGTGGTAATTCTTTCAAATACCTTCCATAGAAATTCTTCACCTTTTTCTTATACAGGCGTTTTCCTTCGCCATCAAATACCTCAACCAGAATGGGGTCAAGCTCATCAGAATTAAATTCAAGTCTGTAATCTCCCCCATCGACTTTTCTCAGTTCAATCTGTCCTTTTTTACTCTTCTGGCTTGACATGAAAAACTTTGGACTTATTTCACCATCAGAAAGTATATCTACCTTTATGTTCTCATCCTTTCCACTAATCCATACCATATCTTCCTTTCCTTCGACAATCTTAACAGCTCCGCTATCTCCATGAAAGAAAGCATTTCCTTCTTTGACAAGAAATTTTCCCTTTTTTGATTTCATCTTTGCATGATCATGATCCTCATCAAAATAGATATCAAAGCTTTCTGAATGATCTCCATCACCCTTTTTTATTACATAAACTTCATTCTCTCCTCCATCTTTCAACACTTTTGTGCTTATTGAATAGAAATTCTCATGTCCATGTTTATCTCCATCACCGAAAGATTTGATCTCAACATGATGCTCACAGTCCTCATCACCTTCACAATCCTCATCATGATCACAATCAGCAGCTGTACCACCAATAATCTTCATTTTAATATCCTTATGCTTAACTCCGTCCTCATCACTGTAAACAAAACCAAAGCTCTCATTATTTTTAGCATCAACCCACTTCATTTCCACCTCATCACCTGAGAACTTTTTAATCAGTTTTTGAATTTTTTCTTTGTCAACATCACCGTCAAAACTGAAAGTACTGTCAACCACTACCTTACCGTCATTAACAATTTTAATTACAACATTGGACTTTGATTCGCTCTTTTCCTGGGCAAAAGTCATGCCTGTCATGACAAGGATTGCCAGGAGCATCCAAAAAGATTTCAATAATAATTTTTTCATGGTACTAAGATTTAATGTGACTTGCTAATAATTCAATTTCAAAAGTATAGCCGTATCAGGTTAATCCGTATTAAGCATTGTTAATGATTGTTAAGTTATTTCCTGACAGGCTTTTGCTATATTTGCTTATATGAGTAGAAAGAATATTTGGTTTCTTGCATTATTCTCAGCGATAGCCCTGACTGCCCTGATTGTGGTTCAACTCGTTTGGATACGTGATGCAGTAGAAGTTCAGGAAAAACAGTTTGATCAACTCATATCACAAACGATGACCAAGATCATCAATCAGCTTGAAGAATATGAAACCATCCGTTTTTTAGAAGAGGAGCTCGTGAACGATGGTTTTTCCAGTAATTCAGGCATCCCCGGCCCATTAGTAAATGAAGAAACGGGTGTTAGAAGAAAAAGCTATGGACTTGGAATCGAAGACGACAGTATGTTCATTCTTGATAATGATTATCTCTACTCATCCAGGCTTCAAATGGATCGTCTTGCAGGCGATGCAATGGTTTTCCTGCCGGATACTTCGCAGTACGATCTGGAAGGAAGTCTGAGTCATACTCGATCAATAATCTCCCAGTCTGACCTGATCGATAATTATGATCAATTGTACTCAAACAGAAGGGTATATGTCGAAAGAGTTTTTAACAAGATGGTAAAATATGATCAGAGTATTGAACAACGACTTCCGAAATTAATGCTGGATACAGTTGTTTATGATCAGGTAAAGCAATTACAGTTGGGTTTAAATTATGAATATGGTGTTAAAACAGAGGCACCAGCTTACACACTCATGTCCCCCGGATTTAATCCTTCAACAGAGGAAAAGACCTATACAAGCTGGTTATATCCCGAGGATATGATTAAAACCCCGAACTTTCTGATATTATACTTCCCCGGACAGAAGAACTATATATTCAGATCAGTAAGTTTCCTGGCTGCAACTTCACTTTTCTTAACACTAATTTTACTAATTGTCTCTTTTATTGCTATATATGTGATTGTCAAACAAAAAAAGCTGTCTGAAATAAAAAATGATTTTGTCAGTAATATGACGCATGAGCTTAAAACCCCGATCTCAACAATATCATTAGCCTCTCAAATGTTGTCGGATCCTAAGATTAAAACTGACACAAAAAACCTAACACATATTTCACATCTGATAAGTGAGGAAAGTAAACGTCTGGGATTGCAGGTGGAAAAAGTATTACAGATGTCTATTTTTGATCAGGGAAAAATGAGCCTGAAGATTCAGACCATTGATCCTGACCAACTTATCCGACAGGTTATTGATAAACTTGAATTACAGCTGAAGCAACGTGAAGCCAATGTAGTTCTTAATCTGGATGCTGGTGGTATTAGTTTACAAGGAGATAACCTTCATCTGACTAATGTAATCTTCAACTTAATGGATAATGCATTGAAGTATTCTATGCATAAACCTGAAATAGAAATTTACAGTAAAGCCGTTAAACGGGGGGTTAAGATTCGGATTATAGATAATGGAATAGGCATGAGTAAAGATGAACACAGGCGTGCATTCGAAAAATTTTACCGTGTTCCTACTGGTAATTTGCATAATGTTAAAGGTTTCGGACTAGGTTTGAGTTATGTGAAAAAAGTCGTTGATGAACATGAGGGCCGGATAACAATATATAGTGAATTGAACAAAGGTTCCGAATTTCAAGTATTTTTACCTTTTAAGTTGGAAAAACACTGAATATGGAGAAAACGAGAGTTTTACTTGTCGAAGACGATATGAATCTGGGCAGCCTCCTCAAGGAGTATTTGATGGCCCGTGGATATGATGTTGACCTCCAAAAAAATGGAGCTAAAGGTCTGAATGCATTCAGGCGGGAGCACTTTGATATCTGCATTCTGGATGTTATGATGCCGGTAAAAGATGGATTCACACTGGCCAAAGATATTCGAATTATGGATAATGATGTTCCTATCATTTTTCTAACCGCAAAGTCGATGAAAACCGATATTCTGGAGGGTTTTAATATTGGAGCCGATGATTATATAACGAAACCTTTCAGCATGGAGGAGTTACTCATGCGAATTGAGGCAATTATTCGTCGTACGACAAAGACATCCACACAAGAAGTATATATCTTAGGCAATCTGACTTTTGACTCGAATAAGCAAATACTTTCTGGCAAGAAGACCAATACCAAGCTCACTACAAAAGAGTCTGATTTACTCAAATTATTATGTCAGCACAGCAATCAGATTTTAGAGAGAAACTACGCATTAAAGGCTATCTGGAAGGACGATAATTACTTTAATGCCAGGAGCATGGATGTTTATATCACTAAATTAAGGAAACATCTTCAGGATGTAGAAGATGTTCAGATTATCAATGTTCATGGAAAGGGATATAAGCTATTGAAAGAATAGCATACTAAGTTAATCCAGCTTCAGAACTGCCATAAAGGCATTTTGGGGAACCTCAACATTACCTACTTGTTTCATCTTTTTCTTACCTTTTTTCTGCTTTTCCAACAATTTTCTCTTTCGGGTAATATCCCCTCCATAGCATTTTGCTGTCACATCTTTTCTAAAGGCTTTGATGGTTTCTCTTGCAACAATTTTCCCTCCAATTGCTGCCTGAATGGCAATATCAAATTGTTGACGTGGGATGAGATCCTTAAGCTTAACACACATTCGTCTGCCGAAAGTATGGGCATTATCGAAGTGAATAAGGGTTGATAAGGCATCCACCATTTCACCGTTAAGAAGGATATCCAGACGTACCAATTTTGCAGGATTAAAGCTTGATTGGTGGTAGTCAAAAGAAGCATATCCTTTCGAAATAGATTTCAGTTTATCGTAAAAGTCAAATACAATTTCTGCCAGTGGCATTTCAAATGTAAGCTCTACCCTGTCGGTTGTAAGATAATGTTGAGAAATCAATTCCCCTCTTTTATCCATACAGAGCTTCATGATATGCCCTATATAATCGGGCTGAGTGATAATCTGAGCAGTAATATATGGTTCTTCTATTCTTTCGATCAGTGTCACATCTGGCAATCCTGATGGATTATAAACTTGTTCAAGTGCACCTGCCTTTGTGTATACATTGTATGATACGTTGGGAACTGTTGAAATAACATTCATTTCAAACTCCCGGTCAAGTCTTTCCTGAACAATTTCCATATGCAACATACCAAGAAATCCACAGCGAAAACCAAATCCCAAAGCAGCTGATGATTCTGGCTCATATGTAAGAGAAGCATCATTAAGGACAAGTTTCTCAAGTGATGACCTGAGGTTTTCATAGTCATCGCTGTCTATTGGGTAAAGGCCGGCAAAAACCATCGGTTTGACATTCTCAAATCCAGCAATGGCAGAATCGCAGGCTCTGTCTACATGAGTAATGGTATCACCGACTTTAACTTCGGTAGAGGTTTTTATCCCTGAGATAATATATCCAACATCTCCTGTTTTCAAGACCTCTCTTGGTTCGAGCCCCAGACGCAAGACACCAATCTCGTCGGCATGGTATTTCTTTTCTGTATTGAAAAACTTTACATGGTCACCTTTATGTATCTCACCACTCATTACCTTGAAATAAGCAATTACCCCCCGGTATGAATTGAATAATGAGTCAAAAATCAATCCCTGCAGTGGTGCTTCCGGATCTCCGCTTGGAGGAGGGACTTTTTCCACTACCCTCTTAAGTATAGAATCTACACCAAGGCCTGTTTTACCACTTGCTTCTATAATATCTTCAGGCTCACATCCTGTCAGGTCAGTAATCTGATCTCTGACTTCTTCAGGCATAGCATTATCCAGATCCATTTTATTCATCACCGGAATAATTTCCAGATCATGCTCCAGTGCCAGATACAGATTTGAAATCGTTTGTGCCTGAATTCCCTGAGCGGCATCAATAATTAACAATGCTCCGTCACAGGCGGCAATAGATCTCGATACTTCATATGAGAAGTCTACATGACCAGGAGTATCAATAAGATTTAGCTGATAAACCTCACCTTCATGCTTATAGCTCATTTGGATCGCATGACTCTTAATGGTTATCCCTCTTTCCCTCTCAAGATCCATATTATCAAGAACCTGTTCCTGTAATTGTCTGCCCGACACCGTGTCCGTTATCTCAAGCATACGATCAGCCAGGGTACTTTTCCCGTGGTCAATATGCGCTATAATGCAAAAATTTCTAAAATGCTTCATACTCTCTCCTGAAATCAGCCGCAAAGATAGTAAAAGTCATCGGTCTTCATCTTCAGATCTCAGTCTTCAGACTTACTTTTCACTGCTATTCCGGATATTTCAACAATAGCATTCAATGGCAGGCGACCAATCTGTACTGCTGCTCTGGCAGGAAACTTTTTGTTTGGGAAAAATTTGGCATAGACTTTATTAATGGCTCCATAATTATCCATATCTGTCATATAGATATTGACCATTACCAGATCTTCATGAGTCATGCCATGTTTCTTAAGTAATACACCCAGATTTTTCATGCACTGCTCTGTCGCCTTTTTGATGTCATCCTTAATCATCACGCCTGTTTCAGGAACAATTGGAATCTGGCCTGACAGGTAAAGAGTCCCATTCACCATAACCGAGGGTGAATATGGTGCTACTGGTTTTGGTGCTGCTTCATCCTGTGCTTTCACTGTAAAGGCTACAAAAAGCAAAAACAAGAAACTAAGTATATTCGTTTTCATTGTACTTGGGTTAGTGGATTTGTACCATCTCATTATACAGATATCTTCCATTGGTATCCTGAATATGAAGAATATAAACTCCAGCTGGAAGTTGATTTACCGGAATATTTATTTGCTGCGTGCCAGTTCTAATGCTATACGATTCAGTGAATGATCTTTGACCTGTCATATTAAGAATACTAACATTCACTTTTTTCTCTCCTCCCGGATTATTGGCTTTAATAAAAAGCATTTCATTTGCAGGATTTGGGAAGGAATTAATATTAAGGCTTTCTTCACTTGTAATTAAAACTCCTGCACTATGAAAATTACTGAACACTTCTTTCAAAGTATTTTTCCAATCATCAGTTTGATTCACATTCTGATAGGCTGCTTCTGAAGAAGTGAACAACTGGGAAATTCTTTGGATAAGATTTGTACCATCGTAGATCAGCAGATAGCGATTACCCATATAAGGCTCCCAGCCACCAGTGTAGAATTCCAAAAGGTAGAGTATTTGGTTACCATGAATATCATATTCATAACTAGATCGTCCGCTGGGCACCCATTCATTATTAGCATTGGAATAAGTTGTCAGATAATAGGAATTATATTCGCCTGTTGTTTCAATCATCTTAGAAGTTTGGGTCCAGGATCCATTAATATAGTTGTAACCTAATTGCTCGATACTACCATCACCATAGGTATACTCAACCTTCAAATTAAGAACCCACTGACCACTGTTCCATACTTCCATTATGAAAGTGCTGGCTTTATCTGATCCTTCAGGATAGGTATAAACATATCTTTGCATGTTTACCCATTCCAGGCCTGGTCTTTTTACGGAAATGATCATCTCAACAGTCAGCCCACCCTCCTTTTGAACAGTATAGGCCATTCCATCCTGGAGCACCCAAACACCATCAATCCAGGTATCGAAAGTATAGCCCAGGTAATCGCCATCTTCATTCATACTATCAATAGTACGTGTTTGATTTTGCCATTGCATATCAATCCATGTTTGAGTGATAGTCTGAGTTAGCCAACCCTGGTCGTTGTATGAAAATAATTGGCGGGTTTTTCCACTGGAATCATTTCGTTCTATCTGAGTTGGTAATCCTTCAATAGAATATTCAGTATCTTCTGTGGCATACGGCATCCAGGCATCCGCCCAAAAGGCCTCCTCCATATGTTGGGGAAAACTTCCGAGAACACCTGCTTTGAGGCCTGAAGAATTTTCATGATTATCATGGGCTAAGTTTACCGGATTCTTCAAATCCTGTGCATTAAGTGACATGCTTAAAAAACACATAAAACACGCACATGCAACAAGAGCTTTTTTAATCATCATATACTATTTTTAAGGTATTATAAAGGTACAAAAAAAGGATCCCCGAAAATATATCGAGAATCCTTTTTTGTGGTAGAATATTTATTCAATACTACATCATTCCACCCATACCACCCATACCAGGAGCACCACCAGCAGGCATTGCAGAAGCCTCTTCAGGGATGTCGGCCATAACGGTTTCAGTAGTCAGTATCATACCAGCAACAGAAGCTGCATTCTCGATAGCTACCCTGGCAACTTTAGTTGGATCAATTACACCAGTTTCGAACAGATTCTCATATTTTTCAGTACTGGCATTATATCCATAATCACCTTTTCCTGACTTGATTTCCTGAACAACCACTGATCCATCTGCACCAGCATTCTCAACAATCTGTCTAACAGGTTCTTCAAGTGCACGTCGGATAATTGCAATACCAGTAGTCTGGTCATCATTTTCACCTACAACATCATTAAGTGCTTCGATTGTACGAATATAAGCAACACCACCACCAGCAATAATTCCTTCTTCAACAGCTGCACGAGTTGCACTTAATGCATCATCAACACGGTCTTTCTTCTCTTTCATCTCAATTTCAGAAGCGGCACCTACATAGAGTACTGCAACACCACCAGCAAGTTTAGCCAGACGTTCCTGCAGCTTCTCACGATCGTAATCTGAAGATGTAGTTTCTATTTGAGATTTGATCTGATTCACCCGAGCTTCGATTTGATCTTTTTCACCAGAACCATTAACTATTGTTGTGTTTTCTTTATCAATAGTAATTTTTTCAGCTTCTCCCATCATATCAAGAGTTGCTGATTCAAGTTTCATTCCTGTTTCTTCTGAAATAACAGTTCCACCAGTCAGAATGGCAATATCCTGTAACATTTCTTTGCGACGATCACCAAATCCAGGAGCTTTAACAGCAGCAATTTTCAGGCTACCACGAAGTTTGTTAACTACTAATGTAGCCAGTGCTTCGCCATCAACATCTTCAGCAATAATCATCAGGGGACGACCTGATTGTGCAGTAGCTTCCAAAACAGGAAGTAAATCTTTCATTGCTGAAACTTTCTTGTCATAAATAAGAATATATGGACTCTCTAAAACAGCTTCCATCTTCTCAGTATCGGTAACAAAATATGGTGAGATATACCCACGATCGAACTGCATTCCTTCAACAACCTCAACAGTAGTTTCAGTTCCTTTGGCTTCCTCAACAGTAATAACACCTTCTTTTTTTACACGTCCCATTGCATCAGCAATTAAACTGCCAATTTCATGGTCATTATTAGCTGAGATAGTTGCAACCTGTTTAATTTTTTCAATGTCGTCACCAACAGTTTTCGACTGGCCCTTCAGATTTTCAACAATTACTGAAACAGCTTTGTCAATTCCTCTTTTAAGATCCATCGGATTAGCTCCGGCAGTAACATTCTTAAGACCAACAGCAACAATAGACTGTGTAAGAACAGTTGCAGTTGTTGTGCCATCACCTGCATCATCAGATGTTTTTGAAGCCACCTCTTTTACCATTTGAGCTCCGATATTGTGGAATTTATCTTCCAGCTCAATTTCCTTTGCTACAGTTACACCATCTTTGGTAACCTGAGGAGCACCGAATTTTTTCTCAATAACAACATTGCGACCTTTAGGCCCCAAAGTAACTTTAACAGCATTAGCAAGTTCGTCAACACCTTTTTTTAATAAGTCACGAGCTTCTATATCATATTTGATTTCCTTTGCCATGATAATATTTGATTTTAAGTTTTATAGAATTATAATTAAATAACTGCGAGAATGTCAGACTGACGCATAATCAGGTAATCCTGGTCTTCAAACTGCAGCTCAGTTCCGGAATATTTTCCATAAAGTACAGTGTCACCAGCCTTAACTTCCATCTCAACATCTTTAGTTCCCGAGCCAACGGCAACTACTTTTCCTTTTTGAGGTTTTTCCTGGGCCGAATCAGGAATAAAAATTCCACCAGTAGTTTTTACTTCAGCCTCCTGAGGTTCTACTAATACCCTGTCTCCTAAAGGTTTTACATTAATCGTAGCCATTTTACAATATTGTTTATTAGGTTTGAATTATTACGAATTATCTATTTCGAGTTTATCTTGTCATAATCTGTGCCAAACAGCAAGTTTCTGGTTTTTGGCTCTCACAAAGGACAATTTTTCACCCCGTACTGCGTTTTTGACAGGGTTAAAAAAAAACCGTTGGCAAATCCCAACGGTTTTAAATAATATTCTTAACAAGCAATCAGTCCAAAAACCTTAATCCGGGTTTATTCCTGGCCGCCAGTTCCATCAGGTCCTGCTGTAGGATTCTGAGGAAGGCTGCTTGGAAATTCGGGGATTTGAGAAGGATCAACAGCATTTCTGATTTGCTCTTCAATGGCAGATCGATTACCAACCTCTACATCCCGGGGAATTGTCATACTGGCAACTAAACTCAACACCAACAGCGCAATCGCTAAAATCCATGTTGATTTTTCCAGAAAGTCGGTAGTCTTACGAACACCCATCATCTGGTTTGATGAAGAAAAGTTTGAGGCAAGTCCACCACCTTTTGAGTTCTGAACTAAAACTATCAGGGTGAGAAGAACACCAACAACAACTATAAAGACTGAAACAAAGACATACATGGTGTGAGCTATTGATTATTAATTAATTCCTTGATTTTTTCAATTTGAGATGCAAAGTAAATACTTTTTTCGGGATATTTCAAACTTAATTTCTCGTAAGCCTGTATAGCTTTGTAATAATAGCCCTGACGAACATATATTTCCGCAAGTGTCTCTGTCATAAATGACTCATCATCCATTAAGCTTTCCAGAGAAACATCGCTCCCTGTTGATACTGATCCTTCACTGGCCCGTGGCATTTTGGGATCTTTTTGCATAAAGGCATCCAGCAAATCCTGCCCTTTTCGTGGAACTGTAACAGATTCAGGCTTAGGGGATTTTGGTGAAGTATCTGGAATATCGGGCTTTTCAATAACATCTTCTTGCTGAGTGAAGGCCTGTGGAGGATGCGGCTTTACTTTGTGTTGCAAAGGATCAACCTTCAGAAATTGCTGAATCAGATCAAAAGATGTAATGTGCTGTACTGGTTGGGATTCTTCTTCAAGTCCACCCTCTTCAGACATCCGAGGTGTGCGGTTTTCAAATTCAAATTCCAGCAAATCAGCATTTCCTCCGGCAGGAAAATCAAATAGCAAGAGGTCAATATCGGCTATCGGAACAAATTTTTCCAGTTGATTTAAATAATTTGACTTGCTGTACATCTTTTGCTGTCCTGATTTATCAGGTTCAGATGGCAATGACTCTTCTTTTGGCTCGTCGAGAAGTTCAAAAATCTTTTCTTGCTCCTGTTTTTCAGGCTCATCAAATACTGACAGCTTTTCAGCTTCCTTTTCCTCCGTCATCTCCTGTTCAACTGGAACAGGTTCAGGTACTAGCTCATCTTGCTCTGCAAGCGGTTCAGATATTTGATCAACACTCTCAGAAACCGGTTCATTAGTTTGCTCCGGAGTTTCAGGTGCTTGCTCAATTGTGGGCTGTGTTGATTCAGAAACAGCATCCATCCTCATCCGAATCTCATCAAGCTCCCTACGTATATCTGCCTCATCAGGTAAAACGCTAACTTCAACAGTCGGTTCATCAATGGAAACAAATGTATCACTGTCCTGACGCTTTCGGGCGGGCAAGTTGAGTAAGTCATACAGAACCTTACGATTACTCATATAAGCAGCAGTAAGCTTTAGTTGCTTATTAAAACGGATATTCTCCTGATTCTGAAGGTTTTTCAGATACAGTAACTGTCCTGACTGAAAATAGGGGTACTCGCTGATCAATTCCTCCAAATGCTTAAGTGAAGTAAGATCCAGATTTTCAGGATGACGCAAATATGTATTGAAGGTTTCGCGATTCATAAAATATTACCAGTTCACAACGGCTTTATTAAAAATATCCTCTATGATGTTCTCCAGAATCTCAGGAACCAGCTCTCCCTCAACAGCATCCAGACTATTCTGACTATCATAGTCAGCATAATGCCTGAATGTATATTCAAAACTCTTAGATGGATCGACTTCATTAATAAAGTTGACCTTTATTCTTATAGTAAATCTGTTTAATGCTGCAGTTTCATCTCCTGTAATTGCTGCCGGATCAGTTGAATACCCCACGATCTCCCCTTCAAAATTCAAATCTCCGCCATCTGTTACCATTTCAAGAGAGGTTTGAGATATGAATTTATCTTTCAGAGCTTCAGTAAATTCCTGACTCAAAGTAGGGTTCACAATATCAGCCCTGTTTTGAAAATACTGAACTGAAATAGTCTTCTCTGTAGTTAAAGATGCTCCAGTCATAGAGTACCTGACTTTACAAGCGGATATCAGGCACAAACTCAACACCAGCACCACAACAAGATATTTTTTGCTTCTATTATTCAAGACTATATTCTTTAATTTTTCTATACAATGTTCTTTCACTAATACCAAGATCCTGAGCTGCCAATTTACGTTTACCATTATGCTTTTTTAAGGCCTTAATTATTAACTCAACCTCTTTATCGACAAGGGATAGTGATTCTTCCACTATTTCTTCAGTGTCTTCAATGGCTGACTCATCAACCCGATTGACATGAACTACCGGATTCGACATGACAGGAGCCTCAATTCTGGTTTCATCCTCATCATACAGTTTCCTTACCAGCTGAGTTTGATCATCATCAAGCTCAACCCCATCCACTCCCTTACTAGTCAACTCATTAACCAATTTCTTCAGATCGTTAACATCCCTTTTCATATCAAACAAGATCTGATATAAAATCTCTCTTTCTGAGCCGAAGCTACTCTCGGTTTCACGTTTTTTGTACAGAGCCGGCAAACTTGGATTACTCTCTTCGGGCAGATACATTTTGATTCTCTCTGCTGTCAACAGTCTTTCCTGCTCAATAATAGATATTTGCTCTGTGATATTTTTTAATTGCCTGACATTCCCCCGCCACATATAACTCTCGAGTACCATCTGAGCCTTTTCATCAAGCCTCAAAACCGGCATACGGTATTTTTCAGCAAAATCATGAGCGAATTTCCTAAACAACAAATATATATCTTCCTTTCTTTCTCTGAGAGGGACAACAAATATCGGTACAGTATTAAGACGATAATACAAATCTTCTCTGAATTTACCTGCCTGCACAGCATCTTGTACATCTACATTTGTCGCAGCAACAAGACGAATATCTGTTTTTTGAACTTTTGACGAACCTACTCTGATAAATTCACCTGTTTCTAGCACCCGTAAAAGTCGCACCTGGGTTGACAATGGCAATTCTCCTATCTCATCAAGAAAAATGGTGCCCCCGTTTGCAACCTCAAAATATCCCTTTCTCGCTTCATAGGCACCGGTAAAAGCACCTTTTTCATGACCGAATAATTCTGAATCAATAGTTCCTTCTGGTATGGCACCACAGTTGACAGCGATATAAGGTCCGTGTTTTCGCGAACTAAATTGATGTACAATCTGCGGAAATCGCTCTTTACCTGAACCGCTTTCTCCTGCGATTAGAACTGACAAGTCAGTTGGTGCAACCTGAATAGCTATCTCGATCGCTCTGTTTAAAGCCTGGGCATTTCCAATTATCTCAAATCGTTGCTTAACATTTATTAAATCCATAATCCCGTAAATTTACAACTTATTCCCGTTTTTTCTATCTTGCAGCATATAGTAGCATGTAATTTTGTCAGACGAATGAAATCCCGAATTATTGTACTAATACCCGCTCGTTTTGAGTCTGTCCGATTCCCGGGAAAAGCTCTTGCTGATATAATGGGCAAGCCCATGATAATACATGTTCTTGAAAATGCCTTGAAAGCCTTTGAAGATGTCTTTGTTGCTACTGACGATGAGCGCATTGAGAAAATAGTGAAGTCTGCAGGCGGACAAGCCATTTTGACAGGCACACATCACCAGAGTGGAACAGAGCGCTGTGCTGAAGCCATTAGTCTTTGCGGTATTGAGCTTGATAGTGATACAATAATAATTAATCTACAGGGGGATGAACCTCTGTTACCATCATCTGTTATCAAAGAGCTTGCTGAATTATTCAAGCAGCCTGATGTACAAATTGCGAGCCTGGTTCATCCGATAGTTAACCCCGATTATATCAGTAACCCAAATCGTGTTAAAGTTGTACTGGATAATTATCACAAGGCCTTGTATTTCAGTCGCTCTCCAATACCATATTCAGTAAATAAACCTTCTGAAAGCAGATCTACTATCATGTATCAGCATTTAGGAATATACGGCTACCGGCTCAGAGCTTTGCAAGAAATAGTAAAACTTGAACCGGGTCAGCTCGAAATGAGTGAATCACTTGAACAACTGCGCTGGCTTGAGAACGGTTTCACAATCCATTGTGGAATAACTGATTACCATGGCTTCGGGATTGACACCCCTGAGGATCTTGAAAGACTAAAACTTACCTTATAAGACTAAAACAAGATGAGATTAATTAAAATTTTGTTCTCCTGTATTGCAATACTTACAATGACCTGGGGATGTGTGGATTCAATCACTGATAATCCACCCAATATCCTCTTCATTATGTCTGATGATCATGCATACCAGGCCATCAGTGCCTACGACCATCCAATAGCGAGGCTGGCTCCAACGCCGCAGATCGATCGTATTGCGGAAGAAGGAATGATTTTCCATAACATGTATGTTGCTAACTCCATTTGTGGGCCAAGCCGGGCATGTATTATTACAGGAAAATTCAGTCATATAAACGGGTTTAAGAATAATGGAAATAAATTTAATCCCGACCAACCCACCTTTCCGAAGATTTTACAAGCCAATGGCTACCAAACAGCAGTCGTAGGCAAATGGCATCTCAAATCGCAACCCACAGGATTCGATTATTGGCAGGTTTTACCCGGTCAGGGACATTATTATAATCCTGATTTCCTCCTGCCGGATGATACTGTGCGAATTGAAGGATATGTGACCGATATTATCACTGATCTGGCTCTTGACTGGCTTGAGGAAAAACGCGATGATTCAAAGCCTTTTATGCTGATGTACCAGCATAAGGCACCCCATCGCGAATGGTTGCCGGGTGAAAAATATCTGGATCTGTATCATGATATTGCATTTCCTGAGCCTGAAAACCTTTTCGACAATCATGAAAATATGGGCACCGCAGCAAAGGAGGCAGAAATGCTGATTAGTGATCATATGGCTCTTAGCAGTGATAATAAAATCCTCCCGGATGTAGTCCTGGAAAAAGGATTTGAGCCTTTCTTACAATGGTATCACAATGCCTATCATAATAATCTTAATCGGATGACTCCTGAACAAAGGGCTAACTGGGAAGCAGTATATGCCCCAATAACTGAGGAGTTTAAAAACAACAATCTTGAAGGAGATGACCTTACACGTTGGAAATTCCAACGTTACATGCAAGATTACCTTGCCTGCATAAAATCAGTAGATGATAATGTGGGTCGAATGCTGGATTATCTTGAAGAAAATGGTCTGGACCAAAATACGATAGTTGTTTATACATCAGATCAGGGCTTTTATCTGGGAGAACATGGTTGGTTCGATAAGCGTTTCATGTATGAAGAATCTTTCAGAACACCCTTGCTGATTAAGTATCCACCAAAGATCTCTGCAGGAAGTTCCACAACATTGCTTGCACAGAATATAGATTTTGCCCCAACTTTCCTTGAGTTGGCCGGGGTAGAAATTCCGGATGATATTCAGGGAATATCAATGAACCCTCTATTTGAAGCTGACGGACAGCCTGATCAATGGCGCACAGCTTTATATTATCATTATTATGAATTCCCAAGCATCCATCAGGCCAAGCGTCATTATGGCATCAGAACCGAACGATATAAATTAATCCATTTTTATCAGGACATCAATGAATGGGAGCTTTATGACCTGGAAAAAGATCCGGCAGAAATGAATAATTTAATAAATCAGCCAGATTACACTGACATTCAGGCTAATATGCACCAGCAACTTGATAGTTTAAGGCTGTTGTTTAAAGAGGATCCTGAATATTAAACTCACCCATCTCAAGTTCCGGATACTCTTTTTGAAGTTGTTCGGCTTTGTTTTTCAGCTTTGTGAGAAAATCCTGATACTCCTCTGTATCAGGATTACGAGGTCGGTGATTCCTGGATTTTTGTAATTTTTCGATTTTCTTATTGAGATTCAGAGTTTCTTCTCCCAAATAGGTTTCTTCAAATTTCCTCCATGTATAACTAATTCCTGCCATGCCCGGATGTAATAAATCCTGATCGTAAAAACGATAATCGCGAAGATCATCCATGAAGATTTCATATGCCGGAAAATAACTTATCTGATCGAAATCTTTGACCAATTCAGATACAGCTAGAATTAGTGTGGCTTTGCTAATTTGGTTTCCATTAGGGCCATCCTTCCAGTACCTGACCGGACTTACAGTAAAAACCAGTTTAAGATCGGGATTAATATGAAGAAGGTCTTGTACAATACGAGTGTATATTCTAACAATATCACCCACCCTGAGTAATTGGTTTTGGAATTCTCCAGCTGGTACCTGATGACAATTGGAAACTACCCGGCCGGTTTTTAAATAATGGTAAACCCTTGCAGTTCCAAGTGTTATAAACAGGCGTGAAGTTTTTCTAATTTTTTCTGATGATTCCAGAAGCTGCATATTGATACGATCCAATACCTCAACGGGATCTGAGCCGGAGAAACGGCTATGGTGATCGAAAGAGTGCCAGAGTCCCTGATAAACGAACAGATCGTCAAGCTTGTATGGTTCACCATTAATAAGTCGTTGAAGGCCTCCGGCTATTGATACCGGATTGAATAATACTCCAAATGGATTCAGATCAATTTGAAAGAAGCGTTCTTTAAGCCTGGTACCAATATGCTCGGCAAAACAAGATCCTATCATTAAAGTCTGATCATTATGCATGAGGCTCCAGCCTGGTCGCTCAGGTGAAATCTCAGTCCTGAAGTCTTTCATATCTGCTAATGTACAACAAGCTTTTTACTTTGAACCCACTTCGAACCTGAAATAATGCAAAAATATATCCCATCCGGGAGTTTATAAAAATCAAGATGATGCCTACCTGGTGAATAGTTCTGCATAGAAATGTTTCGCACCATTTGCCCGGCTGAATTGAGAATATTTATTTGCAAATCCATTTTCGTGTCATTAGCAAAGATAATCCTGACATATCCATTACCAGGGTTCTGAACCTTTACATCAAGCTGTGGACTATTATTTGTGTCAGCTGGTAGTCCCTCGGAAAAATCATATTCATAAGCTCCAATATCATAGTTATTCCCAATGGGTCGAATATTCCCATCAAAATCGAAATCCAGGCCTGGCTGATCATTAAGATCACGTCCTGCATCTATATATTGAGAGTTTTCCATAAGGTGGTAATCATCCGTGGAGTGGCTAACAAAATGTGGTAGCAAAAGAGAGCGCAAAACAGCATTTGCAGCCATTTTTATCAATGGATTATCCCTTGGCATAAAGATGAACGCATCTGGCCCCTCCCTGGAGGTATTATCATTCTCATAAACCTCATAAGCTCCTGGATCCACCAATAGATTATTGTATAGTTTGACTTCAAAGTCTACTGTTTCGCTTATTCGGATACAGTCGCTTTTGGGTTGAATAATAGTGTTACTGAACACTCCGTAGAAAGTTTTATTATGCTGGGTTTTATCATTAAGATAAATTCCATATTCCCGTTTTGTGGGATCATCAGGAAAATATCTTTTTGCCGGACGCACAATTACATTATTGAACACCCGGGTACCTCCGTCACCAAAAACAAGAATCCCTGTAGCATAACAGTCTTCTATCCAATTATTAAAACAATCAGCCCGGGTACCTCCCCCAATAATAATTCCACTCATTTGGCTTGATGTCATATCAGATGAACAGTCGATCAAGCTGTTATTATAGATCTGGCAATCCATTACTGCTGAACTAACCTGAATTCCGTCCCATTTTGTACGCTCAACAAGATTATTATAAATCTTAACCCCCTCAAGAACTGACGGGTATATAAGTCCACAATCACCAGACTCACTACCATGAAATGCAGTACTTCCAATATAGAGGCCCTCGCCTCCTGTATCATAAATATGACAATGATGAATATGGGTATTCCTTTGTACAAATGCACCTCTGTATGTTTCTGGCTCCCCACATACAGCCTCGGTCTTTGCTACAATTCCGGCAAAGCCGGTATTTGATATTCTGATATGATCAATTTCAACATAAGAACTGAGATCTTTAACACTCACCCCTACGCTACTCGGGTGATCCAGGTCTGAAATTTGTATCCCGTAGACATCCTCCTGTCCCTGAAAACCTGAAAGACGAACATGGGTACAGTTCCTTATACTGACTCCGTAAGATGATGATCCACTTATTCGAACAATACCCTCATCAGACGGAACAAAAATCACGGGCTTTTCAGCAGTACCGTGCAAGTTTTTTATTATCAGAGCCCCTCGACTACCTGTTTCAATATACACGGTATCTCCGGGATCGACATCTGAATAGCTGCCCTCTCCATTTGCGACATCATTATTAAGTTCGATAACATACTGAGCCTGTGCTGAAAACGTGAAACTCAGAAAAAACATGAAGAGTACTCTTAAGATCATAAGGTAAAACTACAAATATGTGTTTAAAACAAAGCTATGGAATAAGCTTATTGACAAACTAAAGCTTGAATATCTCCTGATTCCGTCTCAAACCTTCCACACCGGTCCTCTTTAGTGCTGTTCCCTGTATAAGTGCAGATAATTCTTCCTCCTCACATTGTTCTGTTAACAGATTTTTGAGGTTCAGAATCTGCTGCTGTGGTTTGAATGCATCAATCGCAGTGAAGTCTGGAGTTTTATTCCATGGGCAAACTTCCTGGCAAATATCACAGCCGAAAATCCAATCATCCCATTGCCCGTGAAAACCCTGAGGTATTTGTCCGCCCAGCTCTATTGTAAGGTAGGAAATACATTTTCTTGCATCCAGTAAGCCATCTCCCAACAGGGCCTGCGTTGGACAAGCATCAATGCATTTAGTACAACTTCCACATCTGTTTTTCACTTCGACCTGCTCATGCTCAAGTTCCAGGTCTGTAAATATCTCAACAAGAAAAAACCAGCTTCCCTCCATATTTCTGATAAAACAGCCATTCTTCCCCTGCCATCCTAATCCGGCACGCTGTGCCCATTCACGCTCCATCACAGGAGCAGAGTCGACAAAGACACGGGCCTGAATACTACCAATTTCCTCCTCCATCCAACGAATTAGCAGTTTTCCCTTTTTTCTCAGAACTTTATGATAATCTTTTCCAAGAGCATACCTGCTTATGCCACATCCATCCTGATAGCTCTCAGGATAATAATTTACCAGCAAAGAAATCACAGTTTTTGTACCAGGTTCAAGCTCAGACGGATTTAGGCGTTTCTCGAAATTATTACCCAACCATTTCATTTCGCCATTATAGCCTGCTGTAAGCCAGTCACCAAAAGGTTTTTCAAGCGCATTTAGACGCTCTGCTTTGGAGAATCCAATTTCAGAAAAACCTAATTCGATGGCTTTTCGCCTGATTGATTCTGCATATGGATGCCTGGTTTTAATATCCGGTAGGTTTTACAGAAAGCCTAACTCCAGTTTTGCTTCCTCTGTCATCAGTTCACGTGTCCAGGGAGGGCTGAAAGTAAGATTCACATCTACTTCCTTAACTCCTTCAACTGAGGCAACTTTTTGATTTACCTCCGCAAGAATATCATCAGCCATCGGACAACCGGGGGCTGTGAGGGTCATAGTAATTTTCGCTTTCCCGTCTTCATCGACAAATATTTCATATATCAATCCGAGATCATAAATATTCACCGGTATCTCCGGGTCGAAGATCGTTTTAATAACTTTGAGTATTTGAACTTCAATTTGCATAACTAGTTTGAACTTTTTGTTTTGTAAGCCAAGGCATAATAACGCATTTGCTTCAGCATAGATACCAATCCGTTAGATCGCGTCGGAGAAAGATGCTCCTTCAGTCCGATAGTATCAATAAACTCTAAATCAGCATTCAATATTTCATCCGGTGTACTCTCGTTCAGGACGCGAATGAGAAGGGCGGCAATTCCTTTAGTTATTATTGCATCTGAATCAGCTGAATAATTAATCTTGCCACTCTGAAATTCAGCCTGGAGCCATACTCTTGACTGACACCCCTGAATCAGATACTGATCGGTCTTACAAGTGGTATCAAGTGCTGGAATATCACGTCCCATCTCGATCAGATAATTATACTTATCCATCCATTCATCAAGATCAGAGAATTCCTCAATAACTTCCAGCTCCCTTTCGTGTATTGTCATATCAAACTTTTTAACCAAACATCTCCTGTACCGTATTGATTCCTTCAACGAAACGGTCAACTTCTTCTTTGGTATTATAGAAACACATAGATGCTCTGATTGTTCCGTCAATCCCAAAATGCTCCATTAATGGCATGGCGCAGTGGGTGCCGGTACGAATTGCAATTCCCAGTTTATCCAGGACCATCCCGGCATCATATGGATGGATATTTTCAAGTAGGAAAGAGAAAATGGGGTGTTTCATCTTACTATCACCAAAAATCCGGATTCCGGGGATAGATCTTAAAGCATTCCCTGCATAATCGTTCAGAGCGATTTCATATGCATCAATATGATCAAGACCAATATGTTCTATATACTCGAGGGCAGCTCCTAATGCGATTGCTCCGACATAATTTGTAGTCCCGGCTTCAAATTTAAAAGGCAGGACATTAAAGCTTGTTCCCGAAAAGCTAACTCTGTCAATCATATCACCACCACCCTGATATGGTGGCATAGCCTCCAGCCATTTCTCCTTGCCATACAAAACTCCAATACCAGTTGGCCCATATACTTTATGTCCGGAGAAAACATAGAAATCACAATCCATCTCCTGAACATTGATTTGACCATGCTGAATAGACTGAGCTCCATCAATCAGAACGGGGATATTTTTTTCATGTGCCTGCCGGATGATTTCATTAACCGGATTAATCACCCCCATTGCATTTGACACCTGAGTGACTGCAATCAGACGAGTCCTTTCAGTCAGAAGAATGGGGAGCTGATCCATTTGTAACTCACCAATATCATTCACTGGCAGAACTTTTAATCTGGCTTTTTTTCTGTCACACAGGAGTTGCCATGGCACGATATTGGAATGGTGCTCCATGGCACTTACTAAAACCTCATCTCCCTCTTCGATAAATGCCTCCCCGAAAGATGTGGCTACCAGGTTTATTGAAGCTGTCGCCCCGGCGGTAAAAATTATTTCGCGTGAATTATTTGCATGAACAAACCTTCGGACAGTTTCCCTGGCCCCTTCATAAGCCTCTGTCATCTTGCCGCTTAAATAATTTACCGACCTGTGAATAGAGCTGTTTTGATTCCTGTATAAGTTATCAATCGTATCAATAACCTGCACGGGCTTCTGGGTTGTTGCTGCGTTATCAAAATACACAAGTCTTGTTTTGTTGACCTGGGCTTTCAGGAGGGGAAAATCCTCCCGGATGGTATCAATAGGGAAATCATTCATAATAGTTTGTTTACTGACAGTGTAAAGAACAACTATTGCAACGGCTGAGCTCACCCCTCAGTCTTTTCTCAACCAGATCATCAAGTCGATCACGCAATGGTGATATTGTTACTTTCTTAAGAATCTCATGTCCGAAAGCATACATTAACAATAATCTGGACTCTCTGCATGATATTCCTCGTGATTGCATGTAAAATAAAGCATTTTCATCTAATTGCCCAACAGTTGCTCCATGACTGCATTTTACGTCATCAGCATAAATTTCAAGAATTGGTTTGGTTTTCATACGAGCCTCATCAGTAAGACAGATATTATTATTAGTTTGATAGGCCGTTGTTCTCTGCGCTTCTTGTCGAACTAAAATTTTACCTGCGAAAACCCCGGTTGCTTTATCATCCAAAATACCTTTATAATTCTGATTACTTGTGCAATCAGCTACAGCATGATCAATAAAAGTATAGCTGTCGACATGCTGATTCTGATCGGCAAGAAACAGGCCGAGAGTATTATTATCAGCTCCTTTGCCGTTCAATTTAGCATATACATTATTCCTGATTAGTCCTCCATGAAGCGTTACAGTATTGAAATTCACATGGCTGTCTCTTTCCTGATGAAAATGCGTAGTTGCCACTTGTTGTGAATCGTTGTGCTCATTTTGCACCTTATAAAACTCAACATGGGCATTGGCTCCAACGAAAACCTCAGTCACTGCATTGGTCAGGAACTTATTTCCTGAAAGAGTATGGTCACACACAACTACAACAGCCTGGGCTCCTTCTTCGACGATTACCAGATTTCGATGCTGAACAAAAAGATCTTCCGGACTAAGAAGTAAATTAACAATTTGAACTGCCTGATTAGACCCTGCATTCTTTGGCACATAAATGAATGTTCCATCCTGAGCGAAAGCTGTGTTTAAGGCTAGTAAGCCATCAGTTCTAAAATCCACATACTTACCATAATGCTCTTTTACCAGGTCGGGATATTTCTGTGCAGCTACAGCCATGCTGCCAATAATCATTCCATTATCCAGGGTTTGCAGCTGATTCTGGTTTTCATAGTACCAGCCATTAACCAACAGAACCACTTCAGTATCCAGATCAGGTATATCACAATGGAATAAATCTTCAACTGAAAATAAGATCTTTTTTGGTTCAATATATTTCCTGAAAGGCATCAGGAAAGATTTTCCAATATTGGTATACTTATAATTCTCTTGTTTCTGGTCAGGTATACCTAATTCTCTGAAGACCTCCATCGCCTCAGGCCTGTATGCATTAATAAGCGAACTCGAAGAGGCCATTAATCTGTCACGACTGCTAAAATACCAATCTGACAGTTCTGTGCTAATTTTTTTATTTTCTGTAGCTACATCCATCCCCTATTCTCTTAAAATTGTTCTTTAATCCAGTCATACCCCTTCTCTTCAAGCTCAAGGGCGAGTTCTTTTGTTCCTGAGGTGACGATGCGTCCGTCATATAAAACATGTACAAAATCAGGAACAATATAATCGAGCAGTCTCTGGTAATGAGTAATTACCACGGTTGCATTATGCTCATTTTTGAGCATATTAACTCCTTGAGCAACTGTTTTAAGTGCATCTATATCCAAACCTGAATCTGTTTCGTCAAGGATTGACAGTTCAGGCTCAAGCATAGCCATCTGAAAAATTTCATTTCGCTTTTTCTCACCACCTGAAAAGCCCTCATTCACAGATCGGTTAGTAAGTCCTGAGTCAATTTCTACCAGGGCTTTCTTTTCACGCATAATTTTCAGAAAGTCTGATGATTTTATTGGCTCCTGATCAAAATATTTTCGCTTTTCATTCAAGGCCGTACGCATGAAATTCACCATAGAAACTCCGGGGATTTCAACGGGATACTGAAACCCCAGAAATATCCCTTCATGAGCTCTGTTTTCAGGAGCCATGTCCAGAAGATCTTTACCATTATACTCAACTGAGCCTTCAGTAACTTTGAAAATCTCTCTTCCGGCCAGTACAGCTGCAAGAGTGCTTTTACCTGATCCGTTCGGCCCCATTATAGCATGAACTTCCCCGGCATTTACCTCCAGATTGATTCCTTTCAGTATCTCTTTACCCTCTATCAGAGCATGCAAATTTCTTATCTTTAACATATTATAGTTCTTCCTTATTCTTAATTCTAAATCTCTATCCTACGCTACCCTCCAGGGTAATTTGCAACAGTTTCTGTGCTTCAACTGCAAATTCCATGGGTAATTTATTTAATACTTCTTTTGTATAACCATTTACTATTAATCCGATAGCATTTTCAGTATCGATTCCACGCTGATTGCAATAGAATATCTGATCTTCACCAATTTTGGATGTTGTTGCTTCATGTTCCACAATTGCGGTACTATTATCTACTTCCAGATAAGGAAATGTATGTGCACCGCATTGATCTCCCAACAATAATGAGTCACATTGTGAAAAATTTCTGGCTGATTCAGCATTTTTCGAAACCTTGACTAATCCTCTGTAGCTATTCTGACTTTTTCCGGCTGAAATACCTTTCGATACAATAATTGATTTAGTGTTTTTACCAATGTGAATCATTTTGGTTCCGGTATCAGCCTGCTGATAATTATTCGTAACAGCCACGCTAAAGAATTCTCCTACAGAACTATTACCTCTAAGAATGCAGCTAGGATATTTCCAGGTTATAGCTGACCCGGTTTCAACCTGAGTCCAGGAAATCTTACTATGGTCTCCCATGCACAATCCGCGCTTAGTAACAAAATTGAATATACCCCCTTTGCCCTCTTTGTCTCCGGGATACCAGTTCTGCACAGTGGAATATTTGACTTCTGCATTTTTCATTGCAACAATCTCAACGATAGCTGCATGCAGCTGGTTTTCATCACGCTGCGGAGCTGTGCATCCCTCCAGGTAGCTTACATATGAATCATCATCCGCAATTAGAAGTGTTCGTTCAAACTGCCCTGTATTAGCTGCATTAATCCTGAAATAGGTTGACAACTCCATCGGGCACCGTACTCCCTTGGGAATATAGCAAAATGAGCCATCACTAAACACGGCAGAATTCAAAGCCGCAAAGTAATTATCGCGATAAGGTACAACTGACCCCATGTATTTCTTCACAAGATCAGGATGCTCCCTTACTGCCTGACTGAAACTGCAGAATACGATACCCAGATCTGCCAGGTTATCCTGGAAGGTAGTTTTTACCGATACACTATCCATTACTGCGTCAACGGCAACTCCTGAGAGTCTTTTCTGCTCTTCAAGCGGAATGCCCAGTTTATCAAAAGTTTCGAGTAATTGTGGATCCACTTCATCCAGGCTTTCAAGATCAGCCTTTTGTTTGGGAGCTGCATAATAGATTACATCCTGGAAATCTATTTTCGGAATTTTCAAATGAGCCCATTCAGGCATTTTAAGGCCCAGCCAATAACGATATGCTTTCAGCCTGAAGTCGAGCATCCAACCAGGCTCTTCTTTTTTCTTTGAAATCAAGCGAACAACATCCTCACTGAGCCCTTTGGGAATTACATCATTCTCAATATCGGTAACAAAACCATATTTATACTCACTTTGTGTTACTTCACTTAAAATCTTATCCTGATCCTTTGCCATACAATTTTAATTCTATTAGGGCACAAATCTATTTAGACTTTTTCTAAATAGAAAACAAAAGTACAAAAACCGACAATATTAATCCCAATAGAAATACTAATTTTGCCATGTTCCAAACCTAAAAATTATGACAAAAAAAATATCTGAAAAGACAATTAAGGATCTGGGTGAATTTGGATTGATAAAACACCTGACTCAGGATGTTGTTATCAGACAGAACAGTACACGTAAAGGAATTGGTGATGATGCGGCGGTGATTGACCACGGAAACAATGAAACGATTGTCACAACAGACCTCCTGCTTGAAGGGGTTCATTTCGACTTAACTTATGTTCCTTTAAAACACTTAGGTTATAAAGCTGTTATTGTTAACCTTTCGGATGTTTTTGCAATGAATGCTGTGCCCTTGCAGATTACTGTTAGTATAGGAGTCTCCTCAAAGATAAGTGTTGCCGCTCTTGATGAGTTGTACTCCGGGATAAAACTGGCCTGCAACATGTACGATATTGATTTGGTAGGAGGCGACACCTCGGCCAGCTTCAATGGCTTAACAATAAGTATCACAGCTCTCGGGATGGCTACTCCGGGTTCAGTTGTTTACCGAAACGGAGCAAAGAAAAATGATTTAGTTTGCGCCAGTGGTCACCTTGGTGGCGCGTATATGGGTTTGTTACTATTGCAAAGAGAGAAGAAATTATTTGAGCAAGATCCATCCCAGCAACCTCAGTTAGATGATTACCAACATCTTCTTGAGAGGCAGCTCAAGCCCGAAGCACGTCGTGATATTATTACTCAATTACGTGAGATTGAAGTTAAACCCACTTCAATGATTGATATTTCAGATGGTTTATCCTCTGATCTTCTGCACATCTGTGATGCATCAAAACTGGGGTGCAAGCTTTTTGCCAATAAGATACCAGTCCATCCGGCCACCGACAAGCTTTCTACTGAGATGGGAATGAGCCCCTTAGTAGCTGCTTTGAATGGTGGAGAAGATTATGAATTACTTTTTACAATTGCAATGGAGGACTTTGAGAAGGTCCAAAATATGCAGCAAGTAACGGTTATCGGACACATGACTGACAATAGTGAAGGTACTCATATGATATTAGACGATGATTCAGCTATACCATTGGTAGCTCAAGGATGGCAGGCTCAGGAAGGATTATAGGAAACAAGACAGTTTTTAAACTACGATCCTATTATTCCTCTTTTTGATGACTCAACAAATTCAATAAGTGTTTTAATTTCAGGGATAAGTTTCAATTCATCATTAATCTTCTCAATTGCCAGTGAATTGTTTAGTCCACTGCTATAAATAATGCGATAAGCTTCCTGCACAAGGCGGATATTTTCGGAGGGAAAACCACGCCTTCTGAGGCCGATTGTATTAATGCCGGCATATTTGGTTGGATTTCTCCCTGCTGTAACAAAAGGGGGTATATCCATTCCAACCATTGCCCCTCCCTGAATAAAGGCATGGGTTCCAATTCTAACAAACTGATGTACACCAACCATTCCTCCCAGGTAGGCATAATCATCAATTTCCACCTCTCCGGCCAGGCCCACATTATTAACCAGGATTACATGGTTGCCCAGAATACAGTCGTGTGCTACATGGCAATAAGCCATAATCAGACAGCTCTTTCCAATAACTGTTTCACCTTTGGCAGCAGTTCCCTTGTTTACTGTTACACATTCGCGAATCGTTGTTCCATCACCAATATGAGCTAAAGTCTCTTCCCCTTTATACTTCATATCCTGAGGATCTGCTGACACTACAGCACCAGGGAAAATTCTGCAATTAGCCCCAATTCGGGCACCATCCATTATGGAAACATTCGGACCGATCCAGGTTCCTGCACCTATTTCAACGTTTCCAGATATTGAAACGAATGAATCAATCTTTACATTCTTTGCAATTTTGGCATCCGGATGGACGTCGGTAAGATTGCTAATCATTATCAGTATTATTTATTCTTGACTATTTGTGCCATCATTACGCCCTCAGTAACAACCTGATTACCTACGAAAGCCTGACCTCGCATTTTGGCAATTCCTCTTCGGATAGGTTCTAATAATTCAAGCTTCAGAACCAAAGTATCTCCTGGCACAACTTTCCTCTTAAATTTCACACTATCAATTTTCAGAAAATAGGTACTATATAATGCAGGATCATCAACACTACCTAATACCAGAATTCCGCCACATTGAGCCATTGCCTCTACAATAAGCACACCGGGCATCACAGGTTCATCAGGAAAATGGCCAGCAAAGAATGGCTCATTCATGGTGACATTCTTTGCCCCAATCACCATTTCCTCAGACAATTCCAGTACTCTGTCCACTAAAAGAAAGGGTGCACGATGAGGCAGCAACTTCATAATATCATTAATATCAAGAAGGGGAACCTTATTAGGATCAATGCTTGGCGCAATGTTACGGTTCCGCTCTTTAATAATTTCTTGCTTCACCAATTTAGCAAACTCAACATTTGCATGATGACCAGGACGAGTTGCAATTATTTTTCCTTTTATTGGCATTCCTATCAGAGTTAGATCTCCTATTAAATCCAGGAGTTTATGTCTGGCCGGTTCATTTGAATAATATAACTTGGTGTTACTTAAAACTCCTTGAGGCCTTACCTGTACTCTTGGCTTATTGAAAAGGTCAGCCACTCTGTCCAGCTCATCCTGAGAGACCTCACGATCCAGGATTACAATAGCATTATCAAGGCTACCTCCTTTAATCAGATTACTCTCCCATAGTATTTCAAGCTCTCTGAAGAACACAAAAGTCCGGGCAGGGGAAATCTGATCCTCAAAATCGTCCATTTTTGAAATCGATGCATATTGGTTTCCCAGCACTACGCTATGGTAATCTATCATTACACTGAGAGAGTAATCATCTGCAGGCAGGGCCAATATTTCAATTTCGTTTTTCTCATCAGTATAAATGATGGGCTGAGATATTTCAAACACCTCCTGTTCAGCATCCTGCACAAGTACACCAACTGTATTGAAAGCATCAATATACGGTCTTGCTGAACCATCAAGAATTGGCATTTCATGTCCGTTTATCTCAATAAGAATATTGGATATACCCTTTCCGGTAATTGCGCTTAAAGCATGCTCAATGGTACTGATCTTTACACCATCCTTTTCAATTGTTGTACTCCGGGCAGTTTCAGTCACAAAATCAACTCTGGCCTTAACTGTTGGTTGCCCATCCATATCAATCCTTTGGAAAACAATCCCATGACCCTCAGGAGCAGGTAAAAAATGCACCTGTACCTTAGCTCCGGAATGTAATCCGGTACCTGAAATTGTCACAGCTTTACCTATAGTTTTTTGAAAAATTGTCATTCAATTGGAATTAAGGGTTGTGCAAATTTATGATTTTACCGAGAAGTAAAAAATCTATTCCAAACTACCGGTTTTGTAGTTCTTTATTTCTTCTTCCAAATGCCTGATCCGATCATAAAGCTCAGGCAATTTTCTGAATAAAACATAAGATCTTTGGTATGGCATTACCTCGAAACAGGGTGAACCCTGGTAGGCCACTCCTTCACGGGTAAGTGACTGTCCAACACCTGACTGAGCTGCAATTCTTGTCTTGTCTGCAATTTGTATATGCCCAATTATCCCTACCTGCCCTCCAATCATACAATTCCGGCCAATCTTAGTAGAACCGGAAACGCCTGTTTGAGCCGCTATAATTGTATCCTCACCGATTTCCACATTATGGGCAATTTGAATTAGATTATCAAGCTTTACACCTTTTCTAATAATAGTTGAACCAATAGTTGCACGGTCGATTGTTGAGTTTGAACCGATTTCAACCTGATCTTCCAGGATCACATTTCCCACCTGTGGTACTTTTGCATAATCACTCCCAACAGAAGGAGCAAATCCAAAACCATCACCACCAATTACTACTCCGGAGTGCAAAATACATTTTGAACCTATTTCGGAGTTATGATGAATTTTAGCTCCTGAATATATCACCGTTTCATCACCAATGCTAACATTTTCACTTATGTAGGTGTTGGGAAATATCAGGACATTATCACCAATTACAGTATTCTTACCGATGTAGGAAAAAGCTCCGACATATACATCCTTCCCAAGTTTTGCTTCAGGGGAAACATAACAAGGCTGTTCTAAACCACGGCGGTCGGGTGTTTGTTCAACTAGAGTTAATAATTTTGCCAATGCTCCATATGGATCTTTAACCTTTATCAGAGTGGAGCTCACTGAATTTGTGAGTGTTAGATTTTCGCTCACTAAAACAACAGAGGCCTGGGTTTTAAATAAGTGAGGCAAATATTTATTATTGGCCAGGAAACTCAATGTGCCTGGCTTTCCATCTTCTATTCGGGAAATATCAGAAACCTCAACATTCGGATCTCCATGCACGGTTCCTCCAAGGATTTCAGCAATACGTTGGGCAGTAAATTTCATAAAGACAAAGATACCTTCGAATAAGGTTTAATCAATAATTTTCGGGTTAAAATTTTCCTGTATATTCTTTCGGGAAACAAAGAAAGTATTTGTTATCAGCTTTTGAAAGTAATGACGGATTAATAATATTAGATGCCTCTGATAATTCTGTCAGGTTCCCTGTATTTTCATACAACATCACCTGATCACTTTCCTCATTATAAGCTGAATTTGAAATGTTATCAGAAAAAACCAGATATCCCACTAATGATTGATCCAGTTTTTCATCGCGCATGACAATATTCCTGATAAAATCAATCCTGTCGGATGAAAAAGGAGTATCCTGTATTAGAATAGCAGGCAATTTACGATTCAAAAGCCCATCTGCGAGCCTTGATAATATTAAATCATTACAACATGACCATTCTTTAAGAGACGAAACAATGTCAGTGTCGTCTAATCGGGCAAAAGCATCAAGTAATTCTTTGGTAGTGGAAAACCCACTGTTGGCTCTATTCGAAAAAAGAAATCTTGCCAATGCGGGAGAGGAAGAAACATCCATCCCCAAATCAGCCATTTCCCTGGCCCTATCCAGTGTTTTTACTAACATCTGTTCAGCGGCGATGACAGTTTTATGAAGATAAACCTGCCAATACATTAGTCTTCTTGAGATTAGGAACTTTTCAATTGAATAAATTCCCTTGCGATCTACAACCAACTGATCATCAACCACTCTAAGCATTTTAATAATTCGCTCCGACCCAATCACACCTTCAGTGACTCCTGTGAAGTAGCTATCTCTCCTCAAATAATCGAGGCGATCCATATCAAGCTGACTGGAAACCAGCTGACGAAGGAATTTTTTAGGATGTTCTCCCTTAAAAATCGCCAGAGCAGTATCAAGCTGACCTCCAAATTGATTGTTGAGTTCTTCCATATAAAGTAAGGACAACTTTTCATGGCTCATGTCACTGATGAATACATGCTCAAGAGTGTGAGAGAAGGGAGCATGCCCAACATCGTGAAGTAAAATCGCCAGTAATGCACCAAGCCAATCATCATGTGATAATTCGCATCCTTTTTGCTGAATCACTTCCAGGGCTGAGTTCATAAGATACACAGCACCCAGGGCATGCTGAAAGCGTGAATGAACGGCGCCCGGGTAAACATAATTTGTTAAACCCAATTGCCTGACCCTTCGAAGCCTTTGAAAATAAGGATGTTCAATAATGTCAAAAACCAGTTCATCGGGAATACTAATAAATCCGTATACCGGATCATTGATAATCTTTCGCTTGTTATGATAATAACTGCCCTTCATTTTCCAAACTGAATTCCATTGTGCATATGTCAAAAGTACATAATATTAGTAACTTGTATCAAGCCCTTTAACAACTGGCATCTAAGCTAATATAATGCATGGTATTTTGTTCTTACCAATAATACTGTATCTTTGCAGGCGCAAGTGGGAATTTGGCATTTTAGGGGACGGCAGTCCCCTATTTTTAAATTAAGCTTTTGTGATTGACAGTAAGAAAATAGAAGAAATCATTTCTGAGCAGGTTACAGGGTCTGATATTTTTATTGTAGATATTCAAGTCAAACCAGGCAATCTGATTCAGGTTTTCCTTGATCATCCTGAAGGTATAACAATAGAAGCTTGTGTGGAATATAGCAGATTAATTGAATCGAATCTGGATCGTGAGAAAGAAGATTTTGAGCTAAGAGTTTCTTCTCCGGGATTAAATCAGTCATTTAAAGTTATTGAGCAATATTATAAAAATATTGGAAGATCAATCAAGGTAGTTACAATTGAAGGAGACAAACTCAGAGGCGTTTTGACAACTGTGAATAAGACAGGTGTTGAGATGGACACAGAGCATAAAGTAAACAACCCTGAAGGTAAAAAGAAGAAAATTGAGATACAGTCCAGGCAATTGGACTATACGGATATTAAAAGCGCAATAGTCAACATCGAGTTTTAAGGAAAAATCTGGAAGCAATGGAAAATGTGAATATGATAGATACCTTTTCAGAGTTCAGAGAACTGAAAAGCATAGACCGAGCCACCATGATGAGTGTGCTAGAGGATGTATTCCGTAGTCTGTTGGTTAAAAAGTATGGCACTGATGAAAACTACGATGTAATCATTAATGTTGATAAAGGTGATTTTGAAATCTGGCGAAATCGGGAAGTTGTAGAAGATGGAAATGTTGAAGATTCTAATTTGGAAATATCCCTGACTAATGCCAAAAAAATTGAAGATGATTACGAAGTAGGTGAAGAAGTTACAGATGAGGTAAAATTAGAGGATTTTGGACGAAGGATGATTCTGGCTTTACGGCAAAACCTTACTTCCAGGATTCTGGAGTTGGAAAAGGATCACATATATAATAAGTACAAAGACATTATCGGTGACATCATTACAGGAGAGGTATATCAGGTTTGGAATCGCGAGATTCTACTTCTGGATGATGAGGGGAATGAGTTAATTCTACCAAAGCCTGAGCAGATACCTTCAGATTATTTCAGAAAAGGTGACAATGTTCGTGCAATAGTAATTAAGGTTGACATGAAGAATAACAATCCCTTAATTCTTGTTTCGAGAACCACACCAATATTTCTGCAAAGGCTGTTTGAATTGGAGGTTCCTGAGATATTCGATGGATTAATTACCATTAAGAACATTGTCAGAATCCCTGGTGAGAGAGCAAAAGTTGCAGTTGAATCATATGATGAACGTATTGATCCTGTTGGAGCCTGCGTAGGGATGAAAGGGTCGAGGATTCATGGTATTGTCAGGGAGTTGAAGAATGAAAATATTGATGTAATCAATTTTACGAATAATATTCAGCTGTTCATACAGCGAGCATTAAGCCCTGCAAAGATTTCTTCTATCAAGCTGAATGAAGAAGGCTTGCGAGCTGATGTATTCCTTAAGCCCGAAGAAGTATCCCTGGCTATTGGTAAAGGGGGTTTAAATATTAAACTTGCCAGTATGCTTACCGGATATGAAATTGATGTTTATCGTGACATTGACGAAGACGAAGAAGATATTGATCTGGAAGAATTTGCAGATGAGATTGAGAGCTGGATATTAGATGAGATTAAGGCTATTGGATGTGACACAGCCAAAAGCGTTATAGATTTACCTGTTACCGAACTGGTAAAAAGGACTGATCTGGAAGAGGAAACTGTCAGAGACGTACTGAAAATCCTTCGGGCAGAATTTGAATAATGTAGAAATGTCTGATTAATCAGGACATTGAAGAGACAATAAAGTTAGGTTGATATATGGCCAAAGTTAAACGACTAAGTAGAGTAGCAAGAGATTGCAATGTTGGGATTCAAACTATTGTTGAGTTTCTTGGCAAGAAAGGGATTGACATTGAGAACAATCCAAACTCTAAAATAGCAGAGGAGGCATTGGCACTTGTCATGGAAGCTTTCCAGCAAGACCAGTCAGCAAAGCGAGAAGCTGAGCGTTTTACTCAGGAGCATAGACAGGAATCCAGTACTGCCATTTCTATTAACGAAGCTAAAGCAGAAGCTGAATCTGAAGCCAATACAGATGAATCCGAGCAAGTTGAAGAAGTTCTTCTTATTCAAGACTCTGGTGAATCAGCAACAATCGTTGAACCAGCAGAGGTCATTGCTCCAAAGCCAGTAGAAAAACCAAAAGAAGAGCCTGCACCTCCTGTTTCTCAGCCTGAAACTATCGCTGAGCCATCCGAAGTAAAAGAAACAGTTGAACCCAAGGACGCTAAACAAAAAACTGTTAAGAAAATTGAAACGGATAATGCTGCTGAGAAGAAAGTAGAAAAGGAACAAGCTGAAGCAAAAAAAGAAGATCAGTCAAGTCCGCAAGAAATCACATCGAAAGAAAAGGATGAACCTGTTGTTGTGGAGAAAGTAGTTGCTCAGGAAAAACCTAAAGAGAAACTTGAAAGGAAACCTGAGGCGAAACATGAGGAAAAGCCCGAAGAAGAAAAACAAACTGAGCCAGCAAAAATAATTGAAAAGAAGCCAGTTGAAGTGGAAGCTGCTGAAGAGAAAATCACATTGGACACAAAAGCTGAAGCTAGTGAAGTTTCTCAGGCTGAGAAAGTGAAAGAGAAGGGTGTTAGTAAAGAGGAAAAACATATAGAAACAGTTACTCCAAAAAAAGACATCAAAGTTGTTGGAAAGATTGACATTGATATGTTAAATCAGAAAACACGACCAGACAAAAAGAAGTTTGCTAAAGACTCCCACAAAAAGCCTTCACAGGACACAAAGAAAACAAACGAGTCAAAGTCTCCAAGTCAGGAAAAACCACAAAAGAAGACCGATCCAGTAAATAAGCAAGTCGAAATTCCGGCCAAAGAAACCGAGAAGAAAACTCCTGAGAAAGTTATTGAAACTCCGGCAAAAGCCGCTGGCAGGATACCACGTGAATCAGATGAGGTAGATATCAAAACCAAGGTTGAAAAATTATCTGGCCCAACAGTTATTGGCAAAATTGTATTGCCCGTTGATCCCCCAAAAAAGAAGACTCCTGCCGCTTCCTCAAGTGACGGTCCGAATAAGAAAAAGAAGCGTAAAAGAATTCGAAAGGATCGTGTAAATGTCAGTGGTCAGCAGGGCGGAAAACCAGGTGGCAAACCTGGCGGAAAACCAGGTGGCAAACCTGGCGGACAAGCTGGAGGCCAAGCTGGAGGCCAAGCTGGAGGCCAAAACCAGCAAGGGCAAAATAAAAGTAAAGCAAGACCCAAAAGACGACCAATCAAACCCGAGGTTTCTGAAGAAGATGTACAAAAACAGATTAAGGATACATTAGCCCGTCTTACATCAAAAGGAAAGTCAAAAGGGTCAAAACATCGTCGAACCAAGCGTGAAGCACAAAAGCAAACTGCTGAGCAAGAAGCTATACAGAAGGAACTTGAACCGCAGGTTATTCAGGTTACTGAATTTGTAACTGCCAATGAATTAGCCACCTTACTCGACATTCCGATCAATAGTGTTATCGGAACCTGTATGAACCTTGGCTTGTTTGTATCTATAAATCAGCGCTTAGATGCTGAAACAATATCTATGGTTGCTGATGAATACAATCACAAGGTTGAATTTATCAGTATTGAAGTTCAGGAAGCCATTGAAACATCTCAGGACTCTGAAGAGGACTTGATTCCACGCCCTCCTATTGTTACCGTGATGGGACATGTTGACCATGGAAAGACTTCATTGCTTGACTACGTACGACATGCAAATGTGATTGCTGGTGAAGCTGGAGGTATAACACAGCATATTGGTGCTTACAAAGTAATTCTTGAAAGTGGGAAGCCTATAACTTTCCTCGACACTCCGGGTCACGAAGCGTTTACTGCAATGAGAGCCCGTGGAGCTCAGGTAACCGATATTGCAATTATAGTTGTTTCAGCCGATGATGCGGTTATGCCTCAGACAGTTGAGGCAATTAACCATGCATCAGCAGCTGGCGTACCAATAGTTTTTGCTATCAATAAAATTGATAAGGAAGGAGCAAATCCTGAGAAAATCAAGGAAGAGCTGGCGAATATGAATTACATGGTTGAAGCTTGGGGTGGCAAGTATCAATCTCACGATATATCTGCTAAACAAGGGCTTGGGATTGATGAGCTCCTTGAAAAAGTTCTACTCGAAGCAGAAATGCTCGACATGAAAGCTAATCCAAACAAAGCCGCGACAGGATCTGTAATAGAATCATCGTTGGATAAGGGAAGAGGTTATATTACAACCATTCTGGTTCAAGCTGGCACCTTGAAGGTTGGTGATATTTTGGTAGCCGGAAGCTTTTTTGGAAAAGTCAAAGCCATGTTTAATGAAAGAGGAAAACCAGTGAAAAAAGCAGGGCCTTCTGAACCAGTTCTGGTTCTTGGACTTGATGGTGCACCTCAGGCCGGAGATGTTTTTAATGTATTAAGTTCTGAGCGTGAAGCCAGGGAGATATCCACTAAAAGGGAACAACTTCAAAGGGAGCAGGATATTCGAACTCAAAAACATATCACACTTGATGAAATTGGTCGTCGGATTGCCATTGGCAATTTCCAGGAGTTGAATGTTATTGTAAAAGGTGATGTGGATGGTTCAATTGAAGCTCTGTCTGATTCACTGATCAAACTGTCAACTGAAGAGATCCAGGTTAATATTAAACATAAGGCAGTGGGACAAATTTCAGAAAGTGATATTCTTCTGGCTGCTGCTTCTGATGCTGTGATTATTGGGTTCCAGGTACGTCCCTCATTGGTCGCAAGAAAACTTGCTGAAAAAGAAGGCGTTGACATTCGTTTGTATAGCATTATTTATGATGCAATCAACGAATTGAAAGATGCTATGGAAGGAATGTTGAGTCCTGAAATTAAAGAGGAGATTACAGGTACACTGGAAATTCTTGAAACTTTCAGGATTACGAAAGTTGGGACCATTGCCGGATGTATTGTCAGAGATGGTAAAGTTTTCCGTAATTCCACAGTTCGGATTATCCGTGATGGTATTGTTGTATATGACGGGAGATTAGGTTCTCTTAAACGATTCAAGGATGATGCCAAAGAGGTTGTTACAGGCTTGGAGTGCGGTTTGAATATAGAAAACTTCAATGATATTAAAGAAGGTGATATGATCGAAGCCTATACAAAAAGAGAGGTCAAAAAGAAATTAAAATAAGATTTCCCGAAAGTAAAAAGGCCGAATTATTCATTCAGCCTTTTTATTAATAAACATCTCGTTTATTATCCCAACAATTCTTTATAAGCTGTTGCATCGAGAAGGTCATCCAGCTCTGATGGCTTGGATATTTTAACCTTGATCATCCAGCCCTCTCCGAATGCATCTTTATTTACAAGTTCGGGAGTATCCTCCAGTTGAGAATTAAATTCCAGCACTTCACCGGAAACTGGCATGTAGAGCTCTTCGACAGCCTTTACGGCCTCGACATTTCCAAAAGCTTCTCCTTTGTCAAGTTCTTCACCCTCAGTCTCAACCTCAACAAATACAATATCCCCAAGGTTTGACTGAGCATAATCCGTAACTCCTATATAGGCTTCATCACCCTCAACCCTGATCCACTCGTGATCTGGTGAGTACTTTAAGTTTTCAGGTACGTTCATTTGATAGTCTGATTATTTGATTTAGTGAACCAAAGGTATTAAAAAAACAAATTAATTTGCCAGAGTAAATCTTAGATTAAATCCAAATTTTGTATTAGATGTAGGATACGATAACTGAATGAATGGTCTGTTGATATTCTGATCGTAAAACAAACGAAGATTAAAACGTGAACTCAAAACATAATCTGCTGTAAACTTAAGCGTAACAGCCCTTTGTCCTGAGGTTAGCTTATCAATATCCTCCTCAAGTTTTCTCATGATCATTCTGTTGTCTCTAATCTCTATATCAGCTCTGAGATTAAGGTCAGACTGGAAACTTCTCTTATTTCCCCCTGTTTTTATGGTGATCGGAACTTCCTGAAAACGATAACTAAGTCCGATAACATATGATTCTGACTTGTTCTCCATCAACTGGTTATTATTGAAACTCAGAGTCATACTTCTGGTTTTCTTATATTCCAGTCTGGTTGTTAATGTATTGGTCAGCTGCATATCCAGGCTTAGAAAGGGGGAGAACTGCTCATTAATTGAAACTCCGCCAATTTCTTTATCCGGGAGGAAATTCATTTGTAAATCCCGAATATAGTTCAATCCATCTATCTCCTCCGGATTATAAAATAAGTTTGTAGCAAAAGAACCAACGCTGTATGTACTCCTGTAACTATGGCGAAGCTGCATTGATTTCACATACTTCTTGAAAAATGGTATCTTATCAAGTCCATTATATGAGATAGTCCAGTTTGGCAACATATTGAATACAGATGGCATTGCATTAAGGCTGATAGTCTCAGGATCTTTTCCCGCATAGGCAGCAATAAATGCTGGTATCAGAACATCTTGTGAGGTAGGTCCATATCCATCGGTATATCCTGGAGTTTCACCATTATTCGGATCGTAAGCCTGGCTGCCTGACACCATGTTGGCTAGCCTTTCCTTTCCAAGCCTGTCTGAAATGATAAACCTGTTATTCTTGAAACTTTCCCAGCTCTCTGAGGAATAATCTCCATCTTCAGTAGGCGCTTCAAAGGCTGATCCAATAGATAGGAACGACATTGAAAAGTTTCCACTAATCATTTGATTCTCTGCTGAAAACTGTCCATCGCCCTGGTGGATATAGAATTGTTCAACTCTCGAGTTCATTGACCAGGTAGCATTTATATCAAGCCGCAAATTCGGCAGCGGCTCAAGATTGGCTGAGAACTGAACACCCTGATTATTGGTATTCCAATAGGCTTCATTTAGTGTTGAGTCAGAGGTAATCCAACCCATAGCAGCTGCCTGATCGCCAAAACCTTCATCCTGCAAACCCAGGATAAAATCCCATCCCGGAGCAAGGGCTGAATTGCTTGAGCGCATACCCATCCATTGTGGCTCTGGCAAGAATCCAGGAAGGAAAGCTCCATTGGCATTACTAAAACTTAATCGGGCACTTTTTGTAGCCATAAGAATACGGGCTGCATTCTCAGCAATGTAAATCAGTGGATTTTCACGTTGAACAATATCCCCTTCAATAACAAGTTTTCCATTCTGCAGATCTTCCTGAGTAGTAATAATAACTCTTCTGTTATTTACCACTTCAACATCTACATCGATAGGATTATCATTTTTGTCAAACAATGTTACCGTGATATCTTCAGTAACCAGGTCATGAACTACATTTTTCTTCTGCTTCCCTTTAATATTGAATTTGTCATTCTCAAATGAAACCGTTTCTACTTCCTTTTTAGTTGTAGCTCTACCCCTCCTGCTATACTTATTTTCTATTTTTTTCAGGACTCCGACTTTACCATAAAGACTCCGGAGATTAAACTGGCCATTCATTTGAAACTGGCGATTATTCTGGATCGTATTACCCAAGCGGATCGTATCAGCTGTTATCGGTCCGGCTGCCCAGTCATAATCAACCCGGTAACTTGCAGTTGAACTTATCCAGTCGAGTAAAGGAATCTTGTTGATGGGTAATGAATATTGAGAATTTATTGAATGGTGATATTGAGTATTACGTCCGAAACTTGTAACATTCTGCCAAATACTGTCTCTTTTTGCCTCATAATCATCATCGTCGCGATGCATGGGTCCGTTTGGCTCATCAATCCTTGCAATATTGTTACTTGTAAAATCCAGCTTAAGGTTTCGGGTCACATCCCATTTAAAATCATACAACCTGTTCCAGTTGAAATTCTTATTAAATGTAGGTTCAATCTTCAAATCAGGATTAGCCACATTTCTCAACTGGGTTTCAGCATACCTTCTATCCATGTTGGTTTGAAAACGAAGCATGGAAGGCTGATAATAAAGATTAAAATCTTTGAGAGCTCTGAAGGCCGGTTTATTAAAGGCCTCCACTTTTTTAAATGGCTCCCATGGTTTAGGGCTACCATTATATATGTAACTGAATACTCCTGAATAGTTTTTATTCAGATTGAATTCAGTATTAATATCCCGGGAGAACACCTCATTGAACGAATAAGTAACAGAGAAATTTGACAGGCTGTATATTTTCGGTCTGCGTCTGTTCTGACCTTCAACTTTTACATTCGTAAGGTTGATACTTTTCCGTCTCTGATAGTTTTGGGAAATGTACAGAATAGAATCCCTCTCTGCCTTACTTTCAACATTCTCAAGTGCAGCTTGTAAAGGAATATCAGGATCAAGAGGGTTATACTGAGGATTTCGTCTGGTCTCGGAGTATCCCATGTAAACCGGAATGTTTACACCAGCTTTTTGTGGAAAGAATTTACCCAATTGCAAAGTACTTGAAACATCGTACTGCAGTAACTCTTCCTTCGAACGCTCCTGAACCTTTCTGTCAATACTACCAAATCCCGGATTACTTGTACCTCCTGACATAGTAAGCCGACCAAAATCAGCCAATTGAGCAGAGAACCTGGCATTAGCTGCCCATCCCCCATCTTCATTAAAATCAGTAAGTCTCATTTCATTCATCCATACCATTCCTGATTTGGCCAATCCATCATCAAAGGCATCATTTTGCATTTGGCTGGGATTTCTCACACCAATCATAATGGTTCTTACATTACTCAGGTTAGGATTTCCTTTTACTATCACACGATTGCTTCCATCGTTATAAGCGTAGGAGGTCGTCAGACTAATAGGAGAATTTGCCATTCTCATCATATCATTCCTCTCTTGCTTGGCTTGCTGTAAAACATTCAGAACGATGGCAAAAGCATTAACTTCAGGCCATACTATATCCCTGTCAATCAGACTATTCTGGTCGTACTTCGAAGGTGCATGAAGGTGTGGAGTTAATACCAGCGGAATTTCATACTCATAGTAATTCTGAGTATAATCAGAACCAATACGTATGAAAGCCCTCAAATCACCATTAGCCAGTTCCTGTTCATTAAAAGCTTCGGCATGAACATGCATTTTAAGCTTCCTGTACTGTCGCATATCCATTCGAACATTCTTGTAAGCGGCTCGTGCGTCACCATCTTCAAGTCCAGTCAATTTAAATGCAATGGACTGCTCGTTCTGTTGAGTCATGTGAGGATTTGTAGGATCGGTGGTTCTCCTTAATCCGACAGGTAATACATAATTAACAGGATATCTGTTCCCGTTTTCTTCTATATTGACCGCTGAAACCTCGAATTTTGCCCGGGTATACTCCGGAGGAGATAAATGTTCTGTTCCTTCCATCAGACTCAGATTATATTTTCTCCATTCTCCTCTTACCAGATCAAGTGAAGCAAAACGCAGAATCATATCGTCAGCAATTCCTCTAAGGAACAGGCGCATAAATCTGATTGATTTGAAATCCTGAATACTTCCAATAATCTTTTCAGGTTCGTAGATGGGCACTTTAAACTGATACCAGGTAACCTGATCACCATCCTTATTTCTTCCTACAATTGCATCTGCAATATAATTACGACCAACCCGCATATCCTCTTTTTTCAAGCTGATCTTATACTGGAAATATGATTCAGCCTCACTAAGGGTATTATCGGTATTAATATCCTCAATATTAGGCAAATTGGTCGACTGTGTAGGATAATTCTCTGTAGACTGCTCAGGGGTTGGTGAGTTGTTCTCCAATCCGTTAAAATATTTGTAGCGCTCCAGAATACCTAATTGTTGTTCATCATGCTGGGTACCTCTGTAATATTTATAATTATCTCCGGATGGGTCACTCAGGATACTGGTATAAGCCTCAGATGCCGGATTTAAAATAAGCTGCAAAGTGTCGAGATAGGATTGAAAAAATGAGCGCTCTTCATCATCACCCAATCCGTCTAATCCTACATCCTGATAAACTCTTGATTCAACTACATTATCAAAAGCATTAACAAATGACTGGGTTATCGGAACCCTTCCCCAGGCTGTGGAATCAACAAGAATTACATTCTCATCAATTGGCAAGCCGTTCTCAAAACTTTTGCGTCCATCCTTCAGAATATCTTCTGAAATATTTCCAAAATTGAAATACAGAGCCGGATCCATATCATCCCGAACAATATTCTCAATTGAATCTTCGACAAAAGGATCCATCAGCCAAAACTCAATAAATTCCACATTTGCCGCCTCAAAGTCGTTTGTGACTAATTTGCGCATCACTCCACCCCACCTGCTTTCTGGTTGTCTGAGTGTTCCATCGGAGTTCATACCAGCTGACAGACTCCCTGCCGGTAAAGCATCGTAATTATATGGTCCCCTTGTACCTGGATAATATGCCATGTTCAGAACCGAAATAAAGGTTGGAATATTATTCGGACTCTGCTTAAAAGGGAAGATTTCCTGCTCTTTAATTTCCCGCACAAAATGGCTGAATTGCTCCTCGTCATTATTGGCCAGATGGCTTGGCGTAGCAGAATTATTACGTAGAAAAAGGGGATCAATCTGATACCATGCCAGTTTTGCCCTATTAAAACCATAAGCCAGATCATTACTCAGTTGTGCCTCCGGAAACATCTCTGATTGTCCCTGAGGTGTACTGGCCATTACCCATTGTTGCCATGGTCTGATATCATAACTGGTTTCACTGCCTTCAAAATCGTCTATCAGAGATTGTCCTTCCTGCTCGCTTCCCTCTTCATCAATTACTTTAGAGTGACCAGGTACTAACTGGGCAAATTCACCGGTAAAAGTAATAGATGATCGTTCCTTTGTTTCGATAAAGGGCAAAAAGTCAACGGCTTTGGTTAACCACTGAACATCATTTTTGCGATAATTAGTGTTCAATCCCCAGATAGTATTCGAAATAGGTTCTTCTCCAATATTTACTTTAGTGGTGAGTGGTCTTTCTTTCAGATGCAGAATGGTACCACCCATATTGAAATCTTTGCTAAAGCGATAATCCAGGTGTGTTCCCACCATGGTTTTAGATTGAATACTGAACAATGCATTATTCTCCAAAGAGATTTTGATAGGAGTACCTGATTCAACCAGAGCCTGATTAATTATCTTAACAGTACCCATTGTATAATCCACTGTGTAATCCTGGTTCTCCGTGAGCTGCATTCCTCCGGCGGTAACCATTACCGATCCAGGGGAGATATTCATTGCATTCAATCTGATTTCAGAGCTGGATTCAGAGCGATATCGTCCGCTCAATAAGAATTTATTTTTTTCAGCAATCTGCCTGGCCCTGCTTTGTGTTTCATTATACAGCTCCTCAAACACATACTCATCGGCCACCTGGGCAAACTCCCCGGGCTTAGTGCCTTCAATTTTTTCACGCAGGTAGGATCCGAAAGGTTCAAGAACCGGAAAAATAATACGTCCTTTAGTTGCATCAATGGTTATACGGTCAATGAAGTCAAAAACGCCATCAGGCTGTTGATCAAGCTGGGAATTAAGATTATCCAGGTTTAATACTTTTATCAGGATTTCACCATCTATTGCTCCACCTGGCAGGTAATTGATAGCAGTTCCGGTTTTGTCATTCTGGTATAATACTTCAAGGAAAAATTCTTCAGTATTCACCCTGCTGGCTCCCATTGAATATATATTCTTCATCATAAGATCCCATGTTGGAACACCAGGTGCAAGGTTCGTACCTTTTAACAGTTTCAAAATGAGAGAGGGTGAATCAGATATAGCATCTTTATTCACCTCATTTGAGAATTCACCTACTCTATATACGCTACCACCCAGAGTATATTCAAAAGCAACTGCCAATATCTCATCAGAATTAAGTGCTTGATTAAGTGAAAGATACCCAAGCTTCTCATTCAATTGATACTCTGTTGGCTGAAGGCGGCGGGCATTTTCTATTTTTTCATAATCCTGCCCTCCCTCAAAACCATAGGATGAGAGCGGAGTCAGAACAGATGTAACCTGACCTACATCCCTGATCCCGGAATAATTATTGATAAGATTTTCATATAAATCATTGAGACTATTACTTGGATATAATCCCGAGCCCCGGTATTTAACAAAATTGGTGTTGAAAATATTTGTGTCCTGTCTGTTAATACCTTCAGCCAGGTCAAGAAATGCCACTACGTTTCTGGATTGCTCAAACTGGTTACTCTTATTAGTAACCCACACTTCAACCTTAGTAATATTAATTCCTGAATTGACAACCGGTAATGAGCGCAGGGCCTGGTCATAAATATCTCTGAAGTATTGGGTTAAAAAGAAATGTCGGTTTGCTTCATACTCGTCAGCATGAATCTCAAAATCATTTGTTACTCCACCACCTTCTACCTCAATAGTTTTAGACTCTCCCTCTTGTTGAGAAAAAACGCTGGTTACAGTTAATCTACCGAATTGCAACTCAGTTTTTATTCCAAATAAACTTTGACTTCCACTGATTAATGAACCAGTCAGGGGAAGGTTTACATTACCTGCCTCAATTTTTTTCAGGATTTCATCATCCTTACCTGTATATGCGATTCTGGTTTTATTCTCAAAATCAAAAGTCGCTTCTGTATTATACGAAATACCCAATTCCAGCTTATCTCCAATCTGACCAGTCACATTCATTTGAATTCGATTATCAAAATCGAATGTGGTATTCTTTCTCACCTTCTCTGGCAGAGAAGGATTTTCTGTATTATTAATTTGCAGTCCGAAAATTAGTTCTGCTGAACCCTGTGGACGAATATTTATTGTATTTGAACCAAAAATCCGATCGAAAGCTTCCCCTCCCACATAGAGTTTTGGTATCAATGATGATTGGGCCTCAAAACTCTCACCTCTTACACGGGTAAACCAGTAATCTTTAATGGATTTGTTAAAATCAGCTTTTCGGTAATCATCAAAGCCCATGGAATATGATGATCGATAATCAAGTTCTCCTATTTTATGATTGAATGTATATTCGTTGTTGTCAGGGTCATACGAAACTCTGTATTGAATATTTGCAGGCATTTTCAAGTAAAGCGGCGATCCTGACATTGACTTCCCGAATGGGATTCCTTTGTTATCCTGGAAGGGAAATTTCAGATTTATAATGCTATCACCTGAAGTACCAGACAAATTTCCCGGGTTGACTTGTCCGAATACCTGATTAAATCCCGGGCTTATCAATCCTGCTATCAGGATAATAGTAAATACTGTATTCTTTAATCTGAACCGATTTTTTTGCTGCATAGACTTATCCGGAAGCTGTATTTATAATTTCTTCAAAGCTGCTTTGATCAATGACTCCACATCAAAATCTCCATTTTCTGCCAGCAACTTGTCTAATACCTTGCCTGTATCTGACTTCCCAAACCCAAGCATGATCAAAGCAGATAACGCTTCATGCCGCATGGTATTGTCTGATCCGGGCAAAAACTGAACACTTTCGTCCAATTTTCCAATCTTATCTCTAAGATCGACAATTATTCTTTCTGCCGATTTGGTTCCTATCCCCTTTATCCTCTTCAGCACAATCACATCATCGTGTAAAATGGCATCCTTAATTTCCTGAGGGGAAAGTGAGGAAAGCATCATTCTGGCCGTGTTGGCACCAACGCCAGACACTGAAATCAGGTGACGGAACAAAATCCTTTCATCTTTTCCAAAAAAACCATAAAGGTCATGGGAATCCTCCCGGATTATTTCATGAATAAATAATAATGCTTCCTTGCGGCTTCTTAATTGGGAATAGCTATGCACTGAAATCTGAATATTATATCCGATTCCACCTTGTTCCACAATCACCTCGGCTGGAGACACAGCAATCAATGGTCCCTGGATATATTCATAAATTGGCATTATTCCTCCTTTCCATTATTCCTGACCGGCATTGCATTCTTTTTAAGTTCCTTGTTCATCTTTCTGGTACGGTATATGTCACAAGCCAGATACAATGCCTGTCTGAATGAATCCGGATTAGCTTTCCCCAGGCCTGCAATCTCATAAGCAGTTCCGTGAACAGGAGAGGTACGTACAACAGGTAATCCGGCAGTATAATTGACTCCCTGATCGAAAGATAAGGCTTTAAATGGTGCCAGGCCCTGATCATGATACATTGCCATTATTCCATCAAATTTCGAGAAACTGCCACTTCCAAACAAACCATCAGCG
>Ga0233437_1000489_pt1 | contig 91028 bp, 60 predicted proteins | sample SI_122_August201_FD_182714 | JGI IMG/M metagenome (GOLD analysis project Ga0233437, IMG submission 182714) | Seawater microbial communities from Saanich Inlet, British Columbia, Canada - SI_122_August2016_200_MG | ecosystem: Environmental > Aquatic > Marine > Inlet | place: Canada: British... | reverse complement strand
GCTAACCAATGCGTTCCGCCAGATAAAACTCAAAATACTGGCAATAGCCAATCCGGTGAGAGCAAGTATGATCCTTTTCTGACTTTTCTCCTTAAACAATCTGAAAATACCGGCAAAACGACCGAAAATCATTCCTTTGAATCGCTTAAAACCACCGAATTTTTTAAATCCACTGAACAGCAGAGTTATCACTGCAGTCAATAATGCATAGAAAATAATACTCGACCAAAAATGTCCCTGAACTGCTAAAACCGAGTCAAGAAACCAACCAATAGCATTCCTCAGGAAGTTTGGCCTGAAGGGGTTGATCACTCCACCACTTGCGCCGAAACCCTCATTCATTCTCACCATTAGAAAGGTATGAACGAGCATGATGATACCACCAATAGTAAGTGAACGGGGAAGGAATCGTCTGAACTCACCTGGAATGAAACGAATAACCAGCATTACTAACTGCCAAATTGTTTTTGGCAATGTTTTCGAGTCAAACTGCGATTCAGAGGCAGCTTTGTTTTTCATCGTATTCGCTTAGGTTGGTTAGGGAGCTGTAAGTTATACAAAACCAGTAATAAAGCAAAGAATTGAATTAAATAGCATTACCCGGCATTATTCCATCAGACGATGCAATGCAAGAGCTTCGATTAGAGTCAGGCCTTTTCGCGTACCAATCCACAATCCCCTGGGATTCTTAAGAAAACATTTGACTTCATTATTCGATAAACCCTGTTTGTGTGAAATGTTGTGAAAATCTTTATGTTTCAACACAGAGATTCCGCTATACTCAAATCCAAACCATATGTTTTCATTGGCATCAGCAAACAAAGATCTGACTTTGTCACCTGCCAGACCATCGCGACTGTTTAGCACACTTGTTTTTAGTAATTCCGGATTCTTGCCGCTTAATTCAATTCGCATAGCTCCACCACGGTTGTATAATCCTGTTCCTACCCAAATATTATCATTATTCTGAATAATAGAAGTGACATTTGGGTGTGGCAAACCATTGTCGGTCGACCAATGATACCAATTACCACTATTTAAATAACTAAGTCCTCCCCGGGGAGCCACATATGAACCAAACCACATCCCATAACTCTGATCCTGAAATATCACATTAACCATCGGATGGATTAATCCGGGGTCTCCGTTTACTTTTACCCACTGGTCATTATCAAGCCAGGCAGCACCTCCCCATGTACCAATCCACAAACGTCCCGATCGGTCACAGTAAACTGTATTTACACGATTATCCGGGAGTCCATCCTCCATATCGAAACTCAACATATTCTCTCCCCGGATAAGACATAAGCCATTAGCATGAGCAATCCATAGCTGACCTGCAGAGTCAGTCGCCAAACCGCTTACATACTTTAGATCCTGCCCTCCATCCGGTAGGAAAACTACCTGCTCACTATAAATATTCAAGCCTCTGATCCCCTTTTTACCCCCTATCCATAAGACAGAATCCTGTTCGGCCATTGCATTGACATCAAATTCAGGAAACCATATTTGCCAATCAGATGGAGTGCTTCTATGGCGCTCAGGTTGGTTGAGTATATATCGAATACCTACAAATAACAGAACCATTGCGATTAACAGTACCAGCAAATTAGATATGGATATTGACCTTCTCATTCGTCGCTTTTTTCATTAACGAGGAGCCCCTTGTGTAATGTCAGAAGTCTGCCGTGGATTTGTTTCAGATCATTTATTTGATGAGTAACGTAGACTAATGAAAAGCCTTTCAACTGTTGCTGAGCTTTCAGAAAACTGATCATATCATGTTGCATGCTTAGATCAAGATTGACAAGTGCCTCATCAAGAAAAACATAGGATGGATTAGCTGCCAGTGCTCTCGCTAATGCAACCCTTCTTTGCTCGCCCATAGATAGTTCAGCAGGATATTTATTTATGAACTCTGATAATCTACATGATTCAGCTAACTCGATAAAGACTTTGTTTCGCTCCGATTTTACACTCTTGTTTCCAAACAGAACATTCTTTTTCACGGTCAGATGTGGCCACAAAGCTGGCTGTTGAAATATAAAACCAATTCTCCTGTGTTGTGCTTGCTGAACAAAACCAGGCTCTGACATAATCACCCTGTCAAACAGAATGGTACCATGATCAGGCATTTCCAATCCTGCAATTAGCCTGAGCAAAGTTGTTTTTCCACTCCCGGATGCTCCCATGAGAATGATTGTTTCTCCATCATCTATTTGAAGTGAGATCTGGTTTAAAACCTGACGATTACTGAAACTCTTTGATATTTCCCGAATTTCTATCATGCTTAACTTTCAGTTGTCTTTATTGATGAACTACCCTGGGTACTTCTTGTGCCCTTTGTTTTTCTGTATAACAGATGTAGAAAATACCCTAATAGAAGCAGAGCGAATACTGATAGTGAAATCCCGCTAACTACTTCCCCTGCACCATAATGTAAGTAATTAAATATCCGTATTGACAATGTTTCTCCACCTGGCGGAATCACTGCTATACTAGCTCCTACTTCACCCAGACTGAGAATAAATAGTAATAAAAATGCTGTAATAATTCCCGGCAGATGCAGAGGTAAATCAAGTTGTCGAAATCTCCTGAATCTGTTTGCCTGATATACTTTACCTGCTTCCACCAAATTTTCTGAAATTCGCGATTTGAATAAATACAAAATCAGAACAGCTATTGGTCCGAAGCGAATGATATTCACCAGTATGAGCATTAAATTTGATCCGTAAACCTGATGAAAAAATGACTGGTTCCAAAACACTGACAAACTCAGTCCACTCAAAGCCTGTGGTACACATAAAGGCAACAAAATTATCAGCCATGCAAAAAGATTCAGGGATCGAATCGTACTTAGCAGCCAATATGCCAACACGATCATAGCAAAAGAGGACCAAAAAGCCATATGAACAGAGTGAATCAGTATCCTCATATTATCTTGCAAAGCAGTGGGAACTTCAATCAGGGACCCGCTTCGGAAAAACAGATCGAAGATTGGGATCAGAAAGACCAGGATCAGCAGTAAACACAACAAACTAAGGCCAAATTTCACAAGCAAAGAAAACTTCAGCTTAACGCCAGCTGATAAATTACTTTGCAAGGGCTTGGCATTCATATTAATAAACCAATAAGCTGATCCTACTAATACTGGAACTATAATGAGCATCAATATTATGGATTTCAGGAAGGGATACAAAACCTGGCCGGTTGCAGCAAATTCTTCCAGAATCTCCAATGAATAAACCGGATACTGAAAAATGGTAGGGATAGTATAATCAAGCAGGCTAAAAACGAATAATACTCCACCCGAAGTAATCACAAAAGGTTTTACAGCTGGTAAAATTATTTTTCTCAGCACAAGCTGATCAGAAGACAATAATCTACCAGCTTCAATTACATCAGTTTGCACTTGTTGGTAACCATAAATGACCATTAATAGAGAAAGTGGCAGCAAGCTTAGTAGCTGAACCCAAAAACTGATTAATAATCCTTGCGTGGGCCATCCGAAGAGAGAAAAAACATCTAACCACACTGAAGCCTGAACGTAAGGGGGAATTACAGCGAAAAAAAGTAGTATCCATTTCATCTCTCTGATGAATCCTGACCACCTGCTATAGACGAGCAAACCAAAGAGAAGCGAAATAAGCATCGCAAAAACTGAGACCAAACAAGCTAATAATATACTGTCAAACAGCAGATTCATACTTCGTACTGAGATCCAGTTCTGGAAAACACTTTCTTCTGCTGATGACATATCAACCAGACTTTGTACGGCAAGAAACAGCAAAGGAACAATCAGTAATAAGGCATATATTAACCAGGGACTACTGGTTTTAATAAACTGAACTATTCTCTTTCTCTTTACTGATTTCATCCGTTTATATTCATTTCTATTTGTCGGATGGAGCTCGCACAACAAAAACAATCATCTGCGTGTGTGTTAAAGTATTTTTCCTTTTGTCATGCTCGGTTCATTTTAAAAATTGCTGCTTCAGAGCTTTCCGATGTCTTACATAATTTGTATAGATACTATCAAGATTTACCTTAAAAGCAAGAATAGTATCCGTCTCCATACAGGATGGAGATTCATCAGCCTTGCGCAATGGCACATGACACCAGCCAGAAGCAATAAGGTCATTCAGGGTTGTTGGATGCAGCAAATAATCAATGAATTTTTTTCCCAATTCAGGATTTGGTCCTCCTTTAATCAATGCGACAGTATTTGGTATAACCAGAGTCCCTAAAGAATCCTGGTCAGGTATAATCATTCGTACTGGTTTTCCCTTTTCAATAGCACTGCATGCATCATCTGTATCGGTGAGTCCAAAACTAAGTTTACCCTGGCTTACATAATCCCTGACACTGGAATTACCGTTAAGAATTTGAATATCACTTTCTTCTATCTGTTTGAAAAAAAGATCAGTCTTTTCAGCCCCCCAGATGGTATATAATGCTGCCGCCTGAGTCAGAGTTGTACCAAACAGAGGCAGCGCAATACCAATTTCTTTTGTTGGTACCGGACCATTAAGCATGTCGGAAAGAGATCCGGGATATTGATGTGGCTCCAGAATTTCAGTATTTACAATAAATACTCGTGCCCTCCCTGCAAAACCAGTCCAATATCCGGCAGGATCCTTAAATTGAGGCGGTATTTCAGCGGCATTGGGAGACAGATAAGGCTCAAGTTGCTGCGCTTGCTTCAGAGCAATTGTTTGCACAAATTCCCCACTCCAGAAAACTGCAGCCTGAGGATTCTTTTTCTCTGCTAATATCCTGTTTACCAAGCCTGTAGTTTTCGATGCTTCCAGGTCATAAACAGCTAAAACCCGAATTCCTGTTTGCTGTTCAAATTTCTTCAATACAGGCTCAGCATAGTTCTGGTCTACTGAGACATACACAATCAGAGCATCATTGCGGCTTGTACAAGCGACTAAACAGAATAGAATAAGGAGAAAAAACGTACGTAAACAAATTTTCAGAGTCATCCTGTAAATCTCCCGGCTTCAGGTTTGGAGCTTTCAAGATACTAAAAATTCAGATTCCCATACGCAAGCTACTTTCCGATAGTCACTAAGCCGGCTAATTCGAGAATCATTATATAATTGATCACATCCTGCAATTCAACATTTGCAGGTTGCTGCACATCCATAATCTTTTTTATGTCAAGTGCATTATGATTTCCACTACATAGTAATTGTAATTCGCGTAAATAGCGCTCAACAGATTTGTGAGGGTATTTAGCCTTGTATTTCTTAATGGCCTCAGTAACAACTGTTCTATATCCGCCGTATCCATTCTCTTTCACTTTTGAAGTCAGAACAGGAACAATCTTTAATGCTTTCTTCTCCAAGCCAGTCACAGATATCTTAGCGGGCATGATACCCAATGCTGCTGCACGGGCTTTCATCTGACTATTAAGAACAATCAGATTGTTATTTTCAATCATTTTAAGTGCTTTTGAAAGACTTTCTAAAGACTCATCAGTCTTCCCCTTGCTCAGCAGCTCAGCTACAGTTCCCAGTGTTTCAAGCTCATTCATACTCACAGCTTGCATATCGCTAAAAGCCTTTTTATACACTTCAGCCAGCTGATCAGCCGCAGCATCCAGAATATTTCTACTTGAAATGGTCAACTGATGTCCTATGCGATGCTGGGCATTACCAAACACTTCAGCAGCCACTTTTCCTCCTACCTGATCATCAGCTATGGCGATAGAATAAGCTGCTGCTGCTCCCAGAAAGGCTACCCGCTTCATTTGTGTAGGATCGCATACCCAGGGACGATCATTTGAAGTGTGATAATAATGGTCTGGCCAGTTATTTAAACAAATACCCGGAACACCCACTGCCCAGTCATTGAATACAGCATGATCAGAAGCTCCAATATAAGCTTCAATACTGTAAGCAAAAGGATCATCAGTACCAGTTGGTGCAACAATTGGTTTCAGAAATGGATGCCTTCCGGTCGGAGTACACCTGATAATATTATTCTCACTGATATATCGCATGTAACACTGCATCACATCATTAATATAATGCGGATTTCCCATTGTAGTGCGGTGCATATTAAGGCGACTCTGATTCTCCATCATTTTAAGTCCGACCATATCAAGGTTAATATTGCATAATGTACGTTCCATGATATCAGCATGCTTGTTCACCCATGGTATAGTACCTGAAAACTCTGGTATCCAGATAAATCTAATATTCCTTTTTGGCCTCTCTAAACGACCATCATTGTACATAGTTTGCAGCATTCTGGCCATCTCTAATAATGCCGCACTCCCTGAAATATTATCATTAGCACCCTGCTTAACATAACCTTCATAAATGTGAGCACAAAGAATTATTTCATCCCCTCCCGGATCAGTCCCTTCGATCACACAGGTCGGCACTTCCATATCCATCTCCACTCTGGTGGTTTCTACTTCCGCATGAACTTTAATTTTCTCACCTTTCAGTAATCTGTCACGGATTTTATGTCCGGCTCGTGGTGGGACCCTGAAAGCAAATCCTGATGAACCACTACCCCTCATGCCTCCGGTTGGAATTTGCAAAGGATCAATTAATGTTCGGGATGATTCAAAACTGAGCAAGCCCAATAAACCTTTTTCCATAAGACTGTTAAGGTTTCTTAAACTACCGGATGTTACACCAATCTTACCCTTGAGATCCATGGCATCCATATTAATATTTTTGCCATCCCCAATCCATACTAATTCAGCCTCAACATCAGCATTGTTACTTCCGGATGCCAGGAATAAGGGTAAATCATCATAATCCACAATTTTCGCCCGTCGGGGTTCGATTTCCCATAATCGCCCTTTCAGGCCTTTCCACGTGCTCGTTTCTCCAACTATCTCAACCTTTGCACTTTCAATCCCATATTCCTTCAGCTTTTGCAATACGTATTTTGATTCCTCAAACATACCTGCATATTCTTCAAGTGGCCTTACCCGGTTATAAGCCGACATCTCGATGATATGATTGAATGCCTGTTCTCCTGATGCCTCCCCAATAAACTCATCGAGCTCAGACTCAGATAACAGTCCGTATTGATTGTAATAATTCCATTGAGCCGAAGTTGTAATTGTTATTACAGCCAGAACAAGTAAAAAAGTTAATCGTTTCATCTGTTTATATTTAGTTTTAGTTAAATATCTTTCCTATTGTCATGCTCGGTTCATGATAATAAATTTTAGTCTTGGTAAAAATTATTTGATTGCAAGGTATAGATTAAGATTTTGTTGGAATATGCTGTACAATTATCCAGATGATTTTTCTATTTTGATCAGCATGAAAACTCTTGCTGTGTATTGTGGATCCAGCTCTGGTTCTGCCTCTGAATTTGAATCCTCCGCTTTCAAAATGGGTCAACTTATCGCAAGTGATAATATGCAGGTAATCTTTGGTGGAGGACATGTCGGACTCATGGGTACAATTGCAGATGGAGCCTTATCAGAAGGAGGTACGGTTATAGGTGTAATTCCTCAGTTTCTGGAAGACAAAGAATTAGGACATCCCGGCATCACCGAACTTATAACTGTCCCCGACATGCATCAGAGAAAAGCCCTGATTGCTGAAAAAGCAGATGCTTTTATTGCTCTCCCCGGAGGCATTGGAACCCTTGAGGAGATTATGGAAATTATGACATGGGGACAATTAGGCATCCATCAAAAACCATTCGGATTACTTAATACACTTGGCTTTTATAACTATCTGCAAAAATTCTTGCGGCATATGGCAACAAGCTCATTCCTGAAAAAAGACCATTTGGAGCAACTGATAGTTGAAGAAAATCCTGAGATTCTGCTTAGCAGTATTAAGGAAGCAAAAATTCAATATCTGGATAAATGGATTCCAAAGCCCTGATAGTTTCTTTCAAGGTCACATAATAACATGTAAGTATTTGGAAAACCCTAGTTTGTATAAACGTAATGAATATAGTGCCGCTTTCTTTCCATTAACATTCTGTACAGAGGAGAATCAATAGTCCCGGCCCATTCTTTAACAAAGCGATGGACGAATTTTGGCGTTCCTTTTTGGATTTTGGCTGTTTTAGTATCGCTGGTCTTTTCCAATGCCCAACACACATTCTTAGTAATGTCGTCTTTCTTTTTCAGTACCAGACCTGCATCCAACGCGGCTTTCTCACATGCTTCAACTTCGTTAGCATCAAAAAAATCTACATACATAAACTGTCCACCAGCTTCCAATACCCTCTTCACCTCTTTGTAGAACTTAATGATATTAGGATATTGGTGTGAACTCTCAATATTGAGAACAAAATCAAATTTCTCATCAGCAATAGGCAGATTCTCAGCATCACCCTGAATAAAACGAATACCATTTTCTGTGGAGATCTTTTCATTTGCCATTTTGATATGCTCATCTGACAAATCCACTCCAGTGTAGTCATGTAAAGATGCTTTTTCCTTCATATAAACACCGCCTGCACCTTTACCACAGCCTATTTCGAGTAGCTTTTTCTGTGAAAGATCCTCTTTATTTCCATTGGTAGCAATATGAAGATACATATTACGTGGAGTATCCTGAATATCTTCTATTTTATAATTGGGATGTGTAACATATCCATAATTCATAAAATCAGCTGATGATTCTGAAACATTCTGCATAACAATAGCAAGTGAATCAAACCAAATCTTATTTAGTTTTTTACTAAATCGTCTACCCTTGGTTTTAAAAGCCGGCAACACCACATAAGTCAATAGTCCCAACCAAATGAGCTTATTTAAATGCATCAGGTTTCTTACTTTAGTCATATAGTTAGTCTTAATTTGCTCTATTTCTGTCTGTTACATCCAATATCAATATCTAAACCGCGACTAAGATACAAAAACTATGCAAACAGGTTTACTCAGACTAAATTCTTCACCTGTTTCAATCAATTCGCCAGTAGATTGATCAATTCTAAAAACCACAATGTTATCTGATCGCTGGTTAGCCACAATGAGATATTCACCCGATGGACTGATTGCAAAATTCCTTGGCCAGTCGCCTGATACCTTTTGATGTTGAATCAAAGATAAGCTGCCGGATGGAGCCCGTTCAAACACTACAATACTATTATGTCCCCTATTTGATCCATAAACATATTTCCCATCAGGATGAACATGCACATCAGCGCAAAAATTTTCGCCATTGTAATCATCCGGTAGGGTAGAAATCGTTTGAGTATTATATATCTTACCTGAAGGATCAACTTTCAAGGTCACCATGGTAGAATTCAGTTCATTAATAAGATAAGCATTCATACCATCGGGGCTAAGTGCCAGATGCCTCGGACCAGCCCCGGGCTCGCATGTGTAGCTGGCAAAAATATCAGGCATCATCATTTCCTCTTCAATATTTAAGCGATAGGCAATCACCTCATCAGTTCCCAGGTCACAGGCATATGCAATAGAGTTATCCTGGGATATGTTTATGGAATGTGCATGTGCTTTCTGCTGCCTGTTGGTAACCGGTCCAGGTCCGCCCTTAAGTTCATGCAAATGAACTCCTACCGGATGGCCAAGTCGCAGGTTTTCAAACACCGGGATCATTGAAACATTTCCTCCGGAATAATTTGCGACCAATAAGTACTTTGAATTTTTGTCAAGAGAAAGATGACAGGGATGAGCACCCCCGGAGCTGACTGAATTTACAATATTCATTGATCCGTCAATCTGGTCGAGTGCAATACTCCAAACTGTTCCCTCATCATTCTGGCTTGTGACTGTAGTTTCTCCAACCGCATACAACATCTCTTTATTTGGGTGCAAGGCTAAAAAAGAAGGATTCTCAATGCCTTTCAATTCTTTTGTTTTGACGATCTTTCCCGAACTAATGTCCAGCTCGCAACAATAAATTCCGGACTGATCAGCAGGGGCATAACTGCCTACATAAAAGCGAATAGTTTCGCTGCTTTGCTGATTACAGCCACCAAGAATAGCAATTAATAGTGTGAGTGCTACCAAATGAAATAATGAATAATTTTTCATCCGTTTATATTTTAATTTTATTTGTCGGATGGAGCTCGCACAACAAAAACAATCATCCGCGTGTGTGTTAAAGTATTTTTCCTTTTGTCATGCTCGGTTCATAATGTGGTGCTTTTTTTACCGTGAGTAAAAATTCTGCCTCTACTCTATAATCTCAATTCTAATTATTGTATCTCCTACTTCCAGCTTATGAGCTATATCCATTCCTGCAACAACATATCCAAAATTGGTATATTTTGCATCCAGGTGAGGCGTGGGTGAATGTGTGATATACCATTGGGAGCCTTCTGTATCTTTGCCGGCAGATGCCATCGCAAAAGTCCCTTCAATAAATGGCGCAGGTGTAAACTCCGATCGGATTGTAAACTCAGGCCCTCCCCATCCATCACCTCTCGGGCAACCATCCTGCATAACAAAATTCGGTACAACACGGTGAATTGGTTTATTATTAAATGCTCCCTGCTCAAGCAATTCAAGAAAGGCACTTACGGTGCCCGGACACCAATTAACATTTAACTGGACAATTATTTCTCCTTTTTTTGTCAGAATGCCTATTTGCTGCTTTGGCGAAATAGTTTTTACTCTTTCCCAGTCAATAGGATGATTGAATGAAGGGGGTGACAAGGCAGGAATCTGTTTGTCAAGGAAATAGGCCAAGGTATAAATCAGCTCATTTCTGGCTTCAACCTTAGCAGGATCCTGAGCCTTATCAAGTGCTGTTTTTAGAAACTCGGTGTCTTGAACCAGATCTTTATAATTCAAGTCCTTATCTCTCAATATCCCACAGGCCAAAGCTACCGCTGGCACATCACCTGATTGAATGGCTCGTTTAAAAATCCGGAGGAATTCAGCATCAAGATCTTCTCCTTTTTTTAACAGATCATCTTTTACCGTGCAATAACTTTCACTCTTCCTCATGAGGGTTAAAGTCTCAATAGCATAGGTTGCCAGAATAGGGGTGCTGGCTTTCATCTCTTGCTCCTCAACAAAAGTATAGTGAGCCGGATTTCCTGCCAGTGTTTTCAGTAACCAGGCCTTTTCAGTAGGAGTAGTTGCTTTTGAATAAAACTCAAATACTTGTTTTTCAATTTTTCTTGTTAGTGCTTTTTTATCTTTTACAAGTTCCAGTCCTTTTGATAATAATAAGGTCCTGCTCCTCCAGGAAACAGCCTTTTTTATGGCTGCCAGATGAGCTGTCAGATCAGTATAAACACCAAATTTCTGAATAGCCTCAGCTGCTGCTACAGATAAGACAGGGTCATCACTAATTGCATATGCATAAACCAGCTTATTAACTTTATTCCATGGAATTAATTGGAGCCCATTAAAAATATTAACCTTAATACGATAGTCGGCTTCTGATTTCAGAAGGTATTCCACCAAGGGCCAGGCTTCCTCATCCTCAGCTTTGATAACAGCTTTGATAAGCATCGACCCAATAAGTTCATTGCGCTCATTTTCAAATAATTGCCTTACCTGAATAGCATTCTCATGAAGCCAGGCTTGGTCGGCATAGCGTCCAAGATGATAGGATGCATAGCTTAAACCCGACAGACTTGATCCTCCGGCACAAATTGACAGCATTCGCTCGTTTCCAATATCAGACGTAATCCCTCTCAGGGCAAATCTTAATATTCCCATGGCCTGTCCTTCACTTTGCTGAAGTTTAAGGTTTTGTTCAGCCAGCCAGTTCAAATCATCCTCATTCCCTGTTTTTCCCAAAGCATCATAAAGCATGCCTCTAACCAGGGGCTTCTCTTCTGTTTCAAGCAAGGTTTTTATTGAACTGCGGGCCGACTCGTGGTATGTTTGGCCAAGAGCAAAGGCCCCTGCCATTCGTATCAGATCCATATCTGAATTCATTGCTGCAGCTATACTGTCAGCAATACCAATTGCCTGAACAGATCCCAGGCATAGCAGTGCTTCCCCCCGGTAATTCAAATTAGACTCATGCAAATAGGGCAATAAACCCTCCACATCACGATGATCAGCCAGGTCATGAATCTGTTGTAAAACCGTATCAGAAAACTTATTGACAACCTCTTGCCCATTAGCAATATTACCCGAAAAAACCAATAAAGTCAATGAGGTTACGGCAATAACAATAAATATTATCTCAATACCTTTTCTTAGCCTAAGTGTAATCTTTTTCATGTGTGTTATGCGATTTAATCTATTCCTTCATACAGAGTCTCCAATATATTCGAACGAATATTCAGATCATAAAGTGTTGAATTATTTCGTGTGGGATATACCCTGTTAGATAAAAAAACGTATAAAAGGCCGGTATCCGGATCGGCCCAGACCATTGTCCCTGTATATCCTGAATGTCCAAAACTTGATGGACTGACAGAGTATGCAGGGTAGGCATCAGATGGATCCAGCTCCGCGTTGTCTAATAATGGTTTGTCAAATCCCAAGCCCCGACGACTGCCTTCATCCGGAAACTGGTATCTGATAAATTCTTCTATTGTCTCCTTTTTCAGGAAGCGCCTGCCTCCATACTGCCCTTTCCAGAGATACATCTGATGTAGTTTAGCAAGATCCTCAGCAGTGGCAAACAAACCAGCATTCCCTGAAATGCCACCCATCATCGCAGCTCCCTCGTCGTGTACATATCCCCTGAGCTTCTCATTCCTGAAAAAATCGTCATGCTCAGTAGGTATTATCCGGTCAATATCATAAAACCGCAGAGGGTTATATACTAATGTCCAAGCCCCCAGTGGGCGATAAAACTCATTGTAAAGATACTCCTCATAGCATCTGCCTGTCAGCTTTTCCAAAATAGCAGGATACAAATATGAAGGTAAACCTGAATACAGGTACTCCCGTTTATCTCTTAGCGGGGCATTCTTAATTGCCTTATATATTTTGTCTATATAATGACGATGAATCCACAAACTGTCAGAAACGCGAATAGGATATCGCATCGATGGTTCAGGTTTGAATGTATTCCATCTGAAAGAACCATTTTTTCTTTTGGTATCCTCATAATATGGAATCCAGGCCTTCAGGCTCCCCTGATGTGCCAGAGCTTCACGCAAAGTCAGCCAGGCCTTATCTGTACGAATAAAATCCGTCCAATACCTGCTGAATGGTGCATCGAGATCCATTGATCCAAGTTCCACCATGTGCATAATCCCAGGCAGAGGACCACTTACTTTTGTGACTGAGGCAAGGTCGAAAATCGCATTTTTACTCACCTCTTTCTGCAAATCATATGAATAGAAACCATAACACTCATGGAAGACTATTTTACCATGGCGGGCCACCAGAACTTCACAACCTGGATATGCTTTCTGATCTAATCCGGATTGGCAAATTGAATCAATTTTTTTTTTGACAAAAGCACCATCCATTCCAACTGCTTCTGGCAAAGTATATGCAAAGCGAATACCCCCATCAATATCCACACCTTCGCCGGCTCTGAATTGTGTACCAATATCAACCGGCAAGCGCCCGCTGGCCCCAATACCTCCAAAAAGCAACTGAGCCGTCAGATCCTGACTATTATCATTCTCCTGATAGGCAAGCACAATGCCATCTGCATTGTTCAATCCTTTAAGCTTTCCCAAGGCGTAAGGATTCCCGAAAAGGCTGAGAATCGTTGAGTTTTGTGCCATCAGGTTTCCGGCAAAGCTGACAAGCTGCTCTGTAATTCCGAAATTCATCTGAGGTCGCATATCCAAATTATGCAAGCCCAGCAATACCATATCATATTCATTAAGCTCGGCAAGCAGATCTTCAAAAGCCTTCTCACCAGCATTTTTCGACAGGTAGTAACTATCAATACGTGAATAACTATCCAATCTTCTCTGAAAAACAGTTTTTGATCCTCTCCCAATTGAAACTGATGCAATCTTTTTTGCTTCAAGATCACTAAGCGGCAGCACCTGATCCCTATTACGCAGAACAGTAAGTGAAGCAGCCGTCAATTCACGATTAATTAATTCAGCACCCGGAGTATTGATCATTTCCACCAGTGAATCAGTTCTCAAAGGAGTCCAGTCATGCAAGCCAGTCCACCGTTTTACAGCCAGTACACTTTTACATGAATTCTCCAGGTCTCTTCTGAGAATTCTACCATCCTTTATTGCCTGCCGGATAGAATCGATGGCCAGACCAACATCTTCAACATATACCAGCAAGTCGTTACCTGCCTTCATTGCTCTGATCTCAATTTCTCCTGGAGGGAAATTATTTGTCACACCCTTCATATTGAGTGCATCTGTCATAATAAGTCCCTTAAATCCAATGCTTGTGTCAAGCAAACCATCAATCACTCTTTCCGATAATGTTGTTGGTAAAGCCTTATCCGGATCTAAAGAGGGAACATGTAAATGGGCAACCATAATTGCACCTAAACCTGCCCGTATTGCTTTCCTGAATGGATACAACTCAATCTCATCCATTCTCTCACGTGAATGTGTAATAACAGGTAATGCCAGATGAGAATCAATATCAGTGTCCCCATGTCCGGGAAAATGCTTACCTGTAGCCAATACTCCCTGATCCTGCATTCCAAGCATATAGGCAATACCCTTTTGGGAAACATTGTATTTATTGGAACCGAAAGACCGATAATTTATCACCGGGTTCTCCGGATTGTTATTCACATCTAAAACCGGTGCAAAATTCACCTGCACACCAGTGAGCTTCAACTGGCGACCAATTTCCTGCCCCATCGTAAAAAGCATGGAGTCGTTTCGGATAGCACCTAAAGCCATCTGAAATGGAAAGCGTGTCGTGCTGTCAAGCCTCATAGCCAGACCCCATTCAGCATCAATCCCCATCAGTATCGGAACCTTCGAGATCTCCTGAAACTTGTTTACCATAGCTGCCTGTCGCACAGGTCCGCCCTGAAAGAAAGCAATCCCACCAATACCATATCTCTCAATGAGCCTTATCAGTTCCTGCTCATGCTCCGGCCCACGGTCAGACCATACTGGTACCATTATCAATTGAGCAATTCTTTCCTCTTCATTTAAGCAATTATAAACTGAATCGACCCAGGCCCAATCAGTTTCAAAAAAGGGAGGTAGTTTGTAGGTCTGAGACAGGGCTGAAAACAGACTGAAGAATGTGACCATTATGGCCAGAAGAGATCGCTTCATAGTTCATTGCATTTGGCTTCTAAAGGTAGGGATTCATCCCCGTTTATTTACTTTCCCAGAACCACCATTAAGTAAAAAAGACTGAGCTGTGAAAATCTCATCAGCTAATTGTTGGGGACTAAGTGAATTCACACTGAGTATTTCATATTTGTTTAGAGGCCATTTACGTGTAACTTTCTGAACCAGTTGATCCCTGACTGACCAAATCTGAACAATTCTGGAATGTCCGGCAAGTAACTTCAGCTCATTTGCCCAACCCTTATTCTGCATTTCCAAGGGACCAACTTCATCAATAATCACCGTACTGCATTCCCCTTTCAAAGCCTCCCGGATGAGACCTTGTCCAAACTCCAATCCGGCAGGATCAATATAATACCTGCCAATACGGGTCCAATCAGGATGATGTAACGTTTGACAAAAGCCCATACGTGCCCCTGATTCTACCGACAACAAGCCATAACCTGTACGCTGATTCCCTATATGCACGGCGGCTGCCAGGAAACCACCCAGCCTTACTTTCCGTTTCTTTAGTTCAGCTGTTAATTCCGTCAAAAAACTTGTCTTTCCTGTCTCTTTGCCTCCACTGATAATAAATACTACAGGCATCCGCATTTCCATAGAAGCATAATATTGATACAAATCATTCGCCAGACTTAAAAATTCCCTTATCAGAGTCGGGATTCTTCGCCAGGATTTTTTAAGCTTCGGCAAATGAGAAATTATTCCGGGTAGAGTAGCAAAAGCCATATTAAGGGAATTATAAAGCGATGCAAATCCCTTTTTGTATAAAACCGTTTTAATCAGTGGATTTTTTAATTCCGTTCCGATAGCTGCGAAACTAGTCAGTATTACCATAGCCCTCAAATTGATCAACAGGCCTGCATACAATCCTGTCTTGCTGAACCAATCACCAGTTTCAATCCCCTGAATCACGACAGCAGCAAGTAAGGTAATAACTCCAAACTGGATCCAAAATTTTGGTCTTGTAAGAGGTCTCACAGCTCGTTTATACATTACGAACACCCAGGTCAGAAAAACCAGGCTGCCTGGTACATAAACCCAAACAGGTGACAGATTCATAGCCAGTAATAAGCCAATTACAGCAAGTAATATTATAACTAACAAAGATATGGAATACCCTCCGGTATCAGTGTATTCAAATAATGCCTTTCCTCCTGAATCAAATTGCCTCACAGAGGCAGAGCTGCTAGCAGCCGGTTTAGCCATAAGGCGGAAAGCTATTAATGTGGCCACCACACCTCCTGATAAATATATAACACTGATAATCAACAATGCCAAAGGCGGGGACACAAATTCAAGGCCTATCTGTTTAACTGCATATTCATACAGGCTTTCCAATAATTTTACCAGATCAAATCCGTAAATAAGAATTAAACTAAAAGCTTTATGCAGAATTGAACTAAAAACCGCCAGCATCCCACCTATCACCATTGCAATGCGATTCATTCCAAAGCTCATTAGACTTAGCTCGACTAAAACTCCCTCAAGCATAATACCGGTCATGGGTCCAATTATCACCGCACTTGGAGAAATTGATTTCATAAGGGCACAAATAACACTCGCCCTCAGTATCAGGCCCTTGACAGGCCACATCCGAAGGAAAGCTATCATAAGAATTACAGACGAAAAAGACAACATACTTCCGGCGAATGGAACTCTCAGATTGTGCAGAAAACTCCCAATGATAATCTCAACTGCCGCCCACAGACTCCCAACGACCGTCGCTTTTAGCCAAACTTCTTTCATCCGTTTATATTCATTTTATTTGTCGGATGGAGCTCGCACAACACAAAATAATCATCGTAGTGTGTCAAAATGGTTTTGTTTTAGTCATGCTCGGTTCATAAAAACCTGTTAAAAGTCCAAATGTAGCTGAATTTCAATAAACAACCGCTGCATATTTTCTTGTGACAATACATTGAAATTCACTCTCAATTTATTAATTTGCAACTGTAAAGTAAGATAAAGATGGGTATGAAAACTATTTTGTATGTATTAATTACCCTTTCTTTCCTGAATACTAATTCAATTGCCCAGCAAGCAAGCTCCCCCTGCTCCTGCTGTGATGAGTCTTACCAGCAATTCGACTTTTGGATTGGTGATTGGATTGTAAAGCAAAAAGGTAAAATGGCTGGTTTTAACAAGATTGTTAAAATCGAGAATAACTGTGTGATCCGTGAAAACTGGAAATCATATGGCAGTGCCTATACAGGTACATCATATAACTTCTATGACAAACTTGAAAAAAAATGGAAACAAGTTTGGGTGGACAATCAAGGTACAACTTTGCTGTTGACCGGTGGACGTGTGGGAAACCAGATGATTTTATCAAGCAAAGAGAAAATCGATGAAGATGGCAAAGGTGTCATCAATCGTATTACCTGGACAAACAATTCTGACGGTACTGTTCGTCAGCTTTGGGAACAATCACAAGACGGAGGAATAACCTTCACCCCACTTTTCGACGGCCTGTACCGAAAGCGGAAGAAACCATAGAAGAGGTGACGCCGGGGTGACGCCAAGGTGACACCAAACGTGACGCCAAACGTGACACCAAACGTGACGCCGGGGTGACGCCAGGTTGCGCGGGATTCTCTGAAACTAGCCGGAGGTTTGTTGTTGTTTTGGAACATCTCGATTTTGAAAAAATTGGCGGTTCCAAAACAACAGCAAACCGGAGGCGACCGGAAGAAGAGGTGACGCCGGGGTGACGCAAACGTGACGCCGGGGTGACGCCAGGTTGCGCGAGGTTTATTACTTATTCTGACTATGACCTAATAAATATAGCCTTATGAACCATACCTTTAAACTCCTGGTAGTATTGCTTGTTGTAATTGCTGCCTCTTGCCAGAATGTTCAAAAACATGATGGCATCTCGAATGATCTTTCTAATCTTTATATGCTTTCTGATGCTCAGACACGTTCCATTAGTCCTGAGAACTTTAGTGGCGAAAAAGGCAAAGGAGGGATGGCCACTCTTGAAGAAGGCAGTGCTGCCAATGCTGCCCGTGATCTCGGACAAGGATGGAAAGTTAATCCGTATGTGAAAATTCCTGCCGGCGAAACCTTCACAATGGCAAAAATCGAAGGCTCAGGTGCAATTCAACACATCTGGATGACAATAACGGGAGATTATCGACAGTCAATTTTCAGAATTTACTGGGATGATGAAGAAAACCCATCAGTTGAATCTCCTGTTGGGGATTTCTTTGCTGCCGGATGGGGAAACGGCCACGAACCGGAAATCAATTCACAAGCAATTTGTGTCAATTCAAGATCGGGTCTAAACTCATACTGGATAATGCCATTTAGAGAGGGAGCCCATGTCACAATGGAAAACCTCGCCGACAAGGAAATCGTTCTGTATTATCAGATCACTTATGCTCTGGCTGATGTGCCAAAAGATGCTGCATATTTCCATGCCGTATTTAACCGCGTTAATCCCCTCCCGGATAAAGAAGATTACACCATTGTAGAAAACATAAAAGGTAAGGGACATTACGTTGGCACCTACCTGGCCCATGGAGCCCGCAGCTGGGGATGGTGGGGTGAAGGAGAAATCAAATTCTTTATGGATGGAGACACCGACTTCCCAACCATCTGCGGAACAGGTGAAGAAGACTATTTCTGCGGATCATATGGATACGAGATGCTTATTAATAGAGAAGACAGCACAGAGTCATATACAAATTTCAGTTCTCCATACACTGGTTTTCACAGAATCGAGAATCCGGATGATCAAACTGGAATGCGCTGGTTCGGACAGTATCGCTGGCACATCACCGATCCTATCCGTTTCGAGTCTGATCTGAAAGTTACTATCCAAAGTCTGGGCTGGCAAAGTGGCGGACGCTATCTTCCGCTTAAAGATGACTTAGCCTCAGTAGCCTACTGGTATCAGCTTGAGCCACATAGTGCTTTTCCTGAGTTACCAGGGCGTGATGAGTTGGTGATTCGGTGATTGGGTTCCTCGGTTACTCCCGTACCCCGTTACTCGGTTACTCGGTGAACTCTGTAGCTCGGTTACTCGGTTACTCGGGTCTGCCTACTTGGCAGTTATTCCTTTTATTTATACTTAAGCCCTACGCCATAAGCCCTATGCCTTTTTGCAGTGATTCGGCTACTCGGTTACCCCGTTACTCTGTTACCCCGTTACCCCGGGGATTTGAATATGGCTTGGGACTGATTTAGTATTGTCTTTGCTTTTTGTTATATTTGTTTGTCCCCCCTCACGAACCACAATCTTGTAATGAATCGCTTTTCAATTTGCCTTTTTGTAGTGGCTCTGCTTTTATCTGCTTGTGAGACTGAACCACAATTGATGAATCCTGATGCAGATCCAACAATGTTTGTTTTTGCCTGCCTTGACCTGAACAGTGGTAAACATCAGGTTAGGGTGAGACAGGCTATTCAAGAAGAGGGAGATGTTCGGGTATCAGCTCAAAATCCAGAGTTAATACTTCCGCTTGAGCCCATTCGTGTGTCTCTGATAATTAGAAATAATCAATTGTCTGACACATTGTATTTCGATCCACTAGTTTACCCAAAAGAAGAAGGTGCGTTCAGTAGTGAGCAAAACATTATTCACGAGCTTGAATTCCAAATCCAGCCGGGTTACGAAATATCATTATTAGTGGAAGGTTTAATATCTGGATACAAATGTACGGCCAGGGCTCCCTACATGAAACCTCCGGTTTTTACGCATCCGAGAAACTGGTATCATTGGACCGTGCAGGAATACAGATTCACAAATAAAGATGAACCGTTCCATGTTTCAATCACGTCAATGGGAGCCGTATGTAAACTCCTGACCGAAATCAAATATCTCGATGTTCTTAATAACGGAGACACTATCTACCAAAAAGCTGTTTTTGCAGGTAATCCCTATTTTCCATTTTCCGGCACCTACAATAAAGTATTTGAATTAAGTTATCTATTTAACATTTTTAATGCCGTCATTCCGGATAATCCTGAAGTAAAATATCGAAAGTTCTATCGCTTCCATTTTAAAGCATGGAAAGGCTCAGGTGCCCTGGCTGAATATCTGCATTTTGGTCAGCGTCATACTGATAATCGTAAACTCTATTTTAGTAACATCAATGGTGGATATGGTTTATTTTACAGCTGCTGCTACGGAGAAATCAATGACATTGCACCGCTTTGGTACTTCACCGACACTCTCAACTCATCTCCAGCTACCAGCCATCTGAAATTTATCAAATGGCGACATGATGGGGAATATATTGATCCTGATACAGCTAATATTCAACCTATTAACTAAACAGGATGTCAAGCTATAATAAAATAATTGCAGTATTATTCCTTCTTATTATCGGTCAGACCATAAGAGCTCAAACCGGTCAACTCAAGGGATTTGTTGTTGACGCAAGCAACGGACAAGCAGTTCCGGCAGCAACTGTATTGATTAAAGAAACCGGCAAAGGTATTGCCTGTGACGAGAATGGATATTTTCTTCTTACACGATTACATGCCGGAGAAGTTATTATCCGTGTCAGCTCAATTGGCTTTGAAAATCGTGAAATTCCGGCTACAATAAGCAATGATCAAACATACCAAATGCTCATCCAGTTAAAGCCAGAAATCATTGAACTTGGAGAAGCCACTATTTCAGCAGTAAGACAACACTGGGAGAGCTCCAATACTGTCTCGGCACACCGTCTTACTTCATCAACCATTGAGCGTATTCCCAGTATTAGCGGGAAACCTGACCTGGCCGATTATTTACAGGTTATTCCGGGAATCATTTTCACAGGTGACCAGGGTGGACAATTTTACGTTCGCGGAGGAGCACCCGTACATAATTTAGTTAAACTGGATGGTCTTACAATAATCAACCCATTCCATTCTATAGGATTTGTATCTGTTTTCGATACTGAAACAATAGCCCGGGCAAATGTTTATACCGCTGGCTTCGGAGCGGAATACGGAGGAAGACTATCCTCTGTCATCGATCTCAAAACACGTCCGGGAAACAGACGACAAACAGCCGGATCATTTAATCTCTCAAATTTTGCTTATGGCCTTACCCTGGACGTACCCATTGTTAAAATGACAAGTGAAAGCCCAAGATCAGTCTCGGTATTATTCTCTAATAAAGGCTCCTTTATTGATAAAATTGCAAATAGGATATACCCTTACCTTGATGAAAAAGGCATTCCCTTTCGATATAATGATATTTATGCTAAAGTATCTTTTATGGGTATCTATGGTGACCAACTCGACATTCAGGGAATACATTTAGATGACAGAGCATGGTTCGGAGAATCAATGCAGTCAACCTGGGTAAATAATGCCGGTGGGGTACGATTCCTTACATCTCCAAATTCGAGTCAATGGCTTTATGAAGCTTCAAGCAATATCTCTGACTACAATGGTGAATTTATCGAAGACGGGGAGCGTCCACGTACTACTAGGTATAATAGTTTAGAAAATAATATGCGGGTATTCAGAAGAGGCGAAAGAGCTGAATGGGATATCGGACTGAGTCTTAATACATATAACACCATTCATAGTTTTCAAGGTGTTGAAGGCATTACATTGGAGCATGAGTATTTCACAACCGAATTACTGAGCTACATTGCAAACAAAACAAAGCTGGGTAAATGGCTGTTGGAACCCGGATTGCGCCTTATTTATTATGCTGATCAAACTTTCTTCTCTCCTGAACCCCGTTTAAAAATAAAATATAATCTTAGTTCGGTAATCAGCTTTAATCTGGCAACAGGCTGGTACTCCCAAAACCTGTTGTCGGCAAGTTCCGACCGTGATATTACAGCATTATTTCAGGGATACTATATGGGGCCTGAGTTAGTACAAGATTATTTCAAAGGTATACCCTACCGTAATAAAATTCAGCAAGCCTGGCACGGAGTCCTGGGTCTTAGCCTGTTAACTCAAAATGATATCAAATTTACTTGTGAGGCTTACATTAAAGACTTTTCTAAACTTGTAAGTTACAACCGTAACAAAATTTTTCGCCAGTCATATTTAACAGCTAGCATTCCAGAATATCTTAAGTCACCTTTCCTTCTTGAAAAAGGCTACTCTTTAGGCTTTGATATCCTTATGGATTATGCTAAAGATGATTTCTCCCTCTGGATGGGCTATTCCCTGGCATATGCCTTTCGGGAGGATGAAAAAATGTCATATGTACCTCATTATGACCGAAGACACAATCTCAATATTCTCAGCGGATATCAATTCGGCAAAGACAATTCATGGAAAATCAAAGCACGCTGGAACCTTGGGTCAGGTTTTCCTTTCACTCAAACAAATGGCTTTTATGAAGATTTTACCATACTGCAAGCTTCATTTCTAATGGATGTAAGCAACAATGGATCAATTAACGCCTGGTACGGAGAATTAAATCTTGGCCGCCTCCCCTGGTATCATCGCCTCGACATAAGCCTCGAAAAGAAATGGGAATTCTCACATCACCAGAAACTAACAGCTACTCTGGGAGTGATAAATACCTATAATCGTCAGAACATGTATTACATCGACCGCTTTACTGCAGAACGAGTTGATCAGTTTCCAATTTTACCAAACTTTTCAGTCAGATACTCTTTTTAAAAAGAGGCTAAGGGGAAAACGTGACGCCAACGTGACGCCGGGGTGACGCCAACGTGACACCTGGATGACACGAGGTTACGCGGGGTTCTCTGAAACTAGACGGAGGTTTGTGGTTGTTTTGGAACATCTCGATTTTGAAAAAAATGGCGGTTCCAAAAAAACCACAAACCGGAGGCGACCGGAAGAAAACGAAACACCGGGGTGACGGGAATCTTTAATTGATTTCATTAACTTTATGGTTCACTAAACCTGTTACCCCATGAAGCTGACATTCAAACTACTGCCATTTCTTCTGATTATCACGGTGTCGTGTACAAAAGATATCAAAATCGCTGATTCTCCTGGTCTGCTCTGGTTCGACCGGCCTGCTGAGGTGTGGGAAGAAGCTACTCCGCTCGGGAACGGACGTATTGGAGCCATGGATTTTGGACAAACTGTGCAACAAATCATTCAGCTTAATGAAGAGAGTTTGTGGGCTGGTGAACCTGAACATAATCTCCCTGAAAATGCACAGGTACATATGCAGAAATTCAGAGAGATGCTACTGAATAAACAGTATCAGGAAGCTTATGAATACGGCATGGATAACCTGACCTTCAGTCCCACTTCTTTCCGCTCCTATCAAACACTGGGCAATCTGATTATTGATTATAACCTGCCGGATGCAGTCGAAAATTATCACAGAGTTCTTGATATGCAAAACGGAATTGAAACGACGAATTTTGATATCAGTGGAGTGAGATATACAAAACGATTATTGATTTCATCAGTAGATGACCTTATCCAGCTGGAGATCACTGCATCGAAAACCCATCGTCTGAATATGGTAATCAATCTTGAGCGGGAAAAAGATGCCTCATTTTACTTTCCTGATGATCAAACTATACTCATGGATGGACAAATTGTTGATGTCGAAGCCCCTGATGCATACGATGATAATCCTGGTGGATCAGGTGAGGGAGGAAAACATATGCGTTTTGCTGCCAGGGTTCATGTTGACCAGAAAGGTGGCTCCTCGACTGCCCATCCGGCAGGCATTCAAATAAGTAATGCTACAAAAGTTCTTATCAGACTTACAGCTGCTACCGATTTTAATGTTGAAAAGTTACGTGTGGACACAGACTTTGATCCTCTTTCTATCACAAGAGATATTCTTGACAGGGCGAGTGAGAAAAGCGCTAAAGAGATTTCTGCTGCACATAAAGCTGAACATCAGGCCTTGTTCGATCAGGTGAAGCTTGATCTGGGTGGCAGTTCTGCACCCGGACTTTGTACTTATGATCGTCTTCAACGAGTGATTGAAGGGGAAGCAGATCCATTACTTGATGCGCAATATTACCAGTTTGGTCGTTATCTACTGATGAGCAGCTCAAGAGCACCCGGACGATTACCTGCCAATTTGCAGGGCATCTGGAATAAACATATGTGGGCACCATGGGAGGCTGATTATCACCAGAATATCAATTTGCAGATGAATTACTGGCCTGGCTTGAGCGGCAACCTGGAAGAGTGTTTTGAACCTTTATCGAATTTTCTGTTGCCTACCTATAAGCTTGGGAGAATCACAGCTGATTCATTATATGGATCAAATGGGTGGGTTTCTCATACTGCAACAAGCCTTTTCGGACGAACAACACCGAGCGGATCTACCAAGTCATCTCAAATGATTAATGGTTATGGATTCCCCCTGGCCGGAGCATGGATGAGCCTTACTCTGCATCGCTATTTTGAATACACCTTAGATACCAGCTATCTCGAAGAAATTGCCTACCCTACTTTGAAAGGAGCTTGCGAATTTGTCAAAGACTACCTTGTTGAGCACCCTTCTGGTTACCTTGTCACTGTCCCGTCCTCATCGCCAGAAAATAACTTCATTGACCCCTCAAGCGGTAAATCTCAGAGACTTACCTATGGTGCAACTATGGATAGGCAAATCATCAGGGAGCTCTTTGAGAATTTTATGATGGAGGCTGAGATTTTAGGAGTAGATGCTGAATATTGCCAGGAGCTCAAATACATTCTTGCAAAATTACCCCCAGTTCAGATTGGAGCCAATGGTACAATCATGGAATGGATAGATGATTATGAAGAAGCTGAACCCGGTCATCGTCACATGTCACATCTTTTTGGCTTACATCCTACTTGCCAGATCAGCCCTGATGGCACACCTGATTTAGCTGAAGCTGCACGCCGAACTCTCGAGCGACGCTTGTCATTTGGTGGGGGGCATACAGGGTGGAGTCGTGCCTGGCTGATAAATTTCTATGCCCGTCTGTGGGATGGAGAAGAGGCCTATGAGCACCTGCAGTTACTATTCCAAAAATCAACTAAACTAAATCTATTTGATAACCATCCGCCATTTCAGATAGATGGAAATTTTGGTGCTGCGGCTGGAATAGCTGAGATGCTAATCCAGAGCAGACCCGGATCAATAATCTTATTGCCAGCCTTACCCGAGGCCTGGAAAAAAGGTTTTGTGTCTGGCTTAAAAGCAAGAGGAAATATTGAGATTAACCTTGAGTGGGAAAACAGCAAATTGATAAAAGCAGTCTTTCTTTCACCTCTTGATCAGAAAATATCCGTAACTTATGATGGTCAGCAAAGTGAGATATTGTTAGTGGCCATGCAGCCAGTGGAAATGAATTATTAATCAGGGTTTTATAATGAAAAATGCATTGCTGCTATATGCCACTAAACTTGAAGATAAACTCAAAATCACATTGACAGGAGCTGCTGAGCTTGAAGAAGAACCAATACACGATTTCAGAGTTTGTACAAAAAAGTTGCATACCGTATTGTCTTTTCTTGAATATCTCTCATACCATCAAATAAGCAGGCGAGAACTATATAAACAATTCAGAGTTCCATTCAAAAAAACCGGAAGAATCAGAGAATTACAAATTCATATTGCTCAATTATCTGTGTTAGGAGAAACAACAGGCCATGACACAAGCTTTCTGGCAAGAAAGATTAACTATCAGATTGATCGAAACCGCCCTTTCATCCGGGAGGAGATTAAAAAACTTAAACTTCGAATTCCCAAATTCTTTAGTCATCTGCAGGGGCTTATTGAGCAAACTTGTGAGGGACGATCGCGACATGATGCAGCAATGAATTATCAATTACAACTTGAGAAAAAAATCCAGAAGCTCGTCAAGGGGGAGAATCCTGATCTCCTTCGAATCAGAAAATTATTCAAGCAAAAAGTATATGTTTTCGATAGTATTCAGGAATCTGAGCTGCTCAGTTTTTACAAAGAATTCAGGGCTGAATGGGAAATTCTTGAATCAACGATGGTAATATGGCATGACCAGGTGATTTTATTACAATACCTGATCAGAGGGCTGAAGTGGAAAAGGCTGAATGACGAAGAGTATAAAATCATGATGCGCCTGATTGCACACCTAAGATCATCCACCTCCCGGATGGAAAAACAGTTGATCAGATCAATACCAAAAATACCCGTTTAATCATATATTGATAGCTTTATGACAGTTATGCAAAACAAATTATCCATTTTCTTACCCCTCATAATTGCTTTTTCAGGGGTTCTGCCAACAAATGCGCAGGGAAAACTCGAAGATTATAAACGTGCCGATAGCATGCGAAAGGAATACTCGAACAAGAGTTATTTTGACCGGGTCCGCAGCCATTGGCTTGACTCTTCAAACCAGTGTTGGTACACAGTAAACACGCCCAAGGGCATGGAGTATTATCTTTTGGATGCTGAAAAAGCGGAGAAAAAGGCTGCATTTGATGCTCAGAAGTTAGCTAAAAGTCTATCTGGGCTACTTGACAAAGATGTAGACCCATTTGATCTGCCCATCAATGAGCTGGGGTTTTCTGATGACAGGCGATCGATCAGTTTTCTTATTAATCGAAGCCGATATGAAGTTGATCTGAAAAAGTATAAACTACAAAAACTTGAGGATCTCCCTGAACGCTCATCTTCGGGAAGATACTGGGGCCAAGATCGTGATGAGCTTGAAAATAAGCCAGTTGTTGCTCCTGACAGCACTAAGGAGGCATTTATTAGGGATTATGATGTTTGGATTCGTGATAAAAAAAGTCGTGAAGAGTTCAGAATGAGCTGGGATGGCTCTGAAGGAGAGTACTATTCATCATACATGTACTGGTCTCCTGATTCAAAGAAACTTATAGCTAATAAATATACGCCAGGCTACAAACGACTGGTTCAGTATATTGAATCATCTCCTGATGATCAGCTTCAACCGAAACATTCTGAGCGCCAATACACCAAACCAGGAGACAAATTAGCCCATATTAAACCAACGCTTTTCCTGCCGGATGAAAAAAAGCAGATTTATATTTCAGATGATCTCTATCCTCATCAATTCAGTCTGAACAGATTCAAATGGAGAGATGATAGCCGAGCCATAACATTTGAATACAACCAAAGGGGACATCAATTATACCGGGTGCTTGAAATCGATGCTTCTGCCGGAGAACCGAAGGTTTTAATTGAAGAGGCCTGCGAAACGTTTTTTCATTATAGTGGGAAAAAATACAGATATGATATGGCTGATGGAGCAGAGATCCTATGGACATCAGAGCGGGATGGATGGAATCATCTGTATTTGTATGACGGGAAATCAGGGAAAATTAAGAATCAGATTACCAAAGGCAAATGGCTGGTTCGTAAGGTGCATTTTGTTGATGAAGAGAAGGGCTTTATTCTGTTTGAGGCCAGCGGCAAAGAGGAAGGAGACCCATATCTGGTACATCTCTATCGAATAAATATTGACGGAAGTGGTCTGACTCATCTTACTCCTGCAGAAGGGAATCACTCAGTTAGCTTCTCATCAGATAAAAGCTATTTCATTGATACATGGTCGATGGTTGATCAGGCTCCTAAAACTGTTCTCAGAAGAACAAGTGACGGAGAAATGGTTCTTCCACTTGAGGAAACGGATATAAGTAAATTGCTGGAGACAGGATGGAAGCCTCCAGAAGTCTTTACGGCAAAAGGACGAGATGGAGAAACTGACATATGGGGTATAATTGTTCGTCCGAGCAATTTCAATCCGGAGAAATCGTATCCGATAATTGAATACATATATGCTGGTCCGCACAGCTCATTTGTTCCGAAATCTTTCAGGGCATATCAAGGGATGCAGGCTGTTGCCGAGCTGGGCTTTATTCTTGTGCAATGTGATGGTATGGGTACATCAAACCGCTCCAAGGCTTTCCATGATGTCTGCTGGCAAAATCTGGGTGATGCCGGTTTTCCTGACCGGATAAAATGGATTACAGCCGCAGCTGAGAAGTATCCCTATATGGATATCTCTAAAGTAGGTATTTATGGCACCTCAGCCGGCGGACAAAGCTCTACCGGAGGGGTATTGTTTCATCCTGAATTTTATGATGTTGCTGTCTCTTCATGTGGTTGTCATGACAACAGAATGGACAAAATATGGTGGAATGAGCAATGGATGGGCTACCCGATTGGCCCCCATTATGCTAAAGCCTCTAATGTAGACAATGCCTACCGTTTAAAAGGAAAGCTTTTTCTGATTGTAGGTGAAATGGATAGTAATGTTGATCCTTCCTCCACCATGCAGGTGGTTGATGCTCTTATCAAAGCCAATAAGGATTTTGACCTGCTGGTTGTTCCGGGCATGGGACATTCAGGGGGCGGAAAACTTGGTGAACGTAAACGACGGGATTTCTTTGTCAGGCATTTGCTGGGCACTGATCCTCCGGATTGGAATAATCTTTCAGAATAATAGATGACGAAGCCAGCATGACAAAAACACAAGCATTTTGACACACACCAGCTTGATTATTTTTTGTTATGTGGACTTCATCTGGTAAATGAAATAAATATACAGGATGAAAAATATTCTTATTTTATCTCTTATTATTTGCCTTCCTCTTTCAGGATTGGCAAAAAAAGTTAATCCCGACCAGGCTCGTGCTGTGGCTACAAATTTTATCCGTGGAAATAGTCCTGATTCTATACCATTGCCAGTTATCGATCAGCTATCGCTGGTATGGAAGACGACTATGGGAAGTACTGTTCCGGGCACTCAGACTGAGGTAGTTCCATTAATCTATGCTTTCGCTATTGGCTCAGAAAGTGGCTATGTTTTAGTCGCAGCCGATGATCAGGTATACCCTGTTCTTGGGTACAGCCATGAGGGAACTTTTGATCCCGACAATATGCATCCGGGTATAAGAAAATGGCTTGAAGAGTATAAGAAACAAATCAGAGATATCATCCGGGAGGAGATACCACCAACACCAGAAATTAGCGCAATGTGGCAGCAGCTCACTGAAGATAGGCTACCATCGCGTATGAAAGGTATGACCAATGTTGCTCCATTGGTAACAACCACCTGGTCACAAGCACCCCATGTGAATGCTCTTTGTCCTTACGATTATGCCAATGGCGGCCGGTCGGTTACTGGCTGTGTGGCAACCGCGATGGCCCAGATAATGAAATTCTGGAATCATCCGGCTCAGGGTTCAGGATTTCACTCTTATAATCACGGTACTTTTGGTACCCTGTCAGGTAATTTCGGAGGATCGGCCTATAATTGGGCTGCTATGCCTAATGAAGTGAACAGTCAGAATGATGCCGTTGCTACCCTGATGTATCACTGTGGTGTGAGCGTTGAAATGAACTACAGTGCCAAATCAAGCGGGGCATGGGTTATTGAGGATTATTCTACTGTGGAGCATTGTTCAGAATATGCACTTAAAACCTATTTCAATTACCAGTCGTCGATGCAGGGTATCCAGCGGAAAAATTATTATGATAGTCAATGGACCAACCTGTTGAAAACAGAAATTAATGCTGGTCGACCTGTACTATATGCCGGTTTTGGTCCGGGTGGAGGACATGCCTTTGTTTGCGATGGCTACAATGGGGATTATTTCCATTTCAACTGGGGATGGGGGGGAGCATATGATGGCTATTTTCTGACCCTGGGGCTTAATCCGACCGGTGTTGGAACCGGTGGAGGATCCGGAAGTTACAATAACAATCAACAGATTATTATTGGCATACAACCCGTTCAGCAAAACAGCAGCTTTGATCTGGCCTTATATGATTTTCTGACTGTAAACCCAACATCCATTGGATATGGTAATGAATTCACAGCTCATTTTGATGTTGCGAATTATGGTACCGGTACTTTCAATGGTGAAATTGCTGCTGCTATTTTTGATAGTGAGATAAATTTCGTTGAATTCATTGAGGTGATATCTAATGCTGAAATGGGGCCCAATACTCATTTCACTGATGGGCTTGATTTTGAATATGAAGGTTCTTTTGAACTATTACCCGGCAAGTACTACCTCGCGGCTTTGTACAAAGCAAACGATGGTAACTGGATGCTTCTGAAGAATAATGAGGATTATGAAAATTTTATTGAGTTTGAAGTACAGCATGACAATGACATTGAGCTATGGGCTGATATGACAGTCAGTTCAGGTGAATTCATCGTACAGGGAGAAGCTTTCTCTGTATATCTCGATGTAGCAAATTTTGGGACTAATGATTTCTCAGGGATATTGGATGTATCACTTTACAATCTTGATGGCTCACTGGCTGAAACCATAGAGATGAAATCGAACATGGATCTTTGCCCAAACTGTCATTACACTGATGGCTTGTCTTTCAGTTCGTCAGGCATTGACTTGGAACCGGGTACTTATTTGATGGCCTTGCTACACAAGCATGATGGAGGAGACTGGGAATTATCGGGATCGTCGAATTTTACAAATCCAGAGAAGATTATTGTCAAAGTTCCTCCTATACCAACGGATCCATATGAAAACAATAATTCGAGGGCCACAGCTTTTGTTTTTCAGCCATCATACACAAATAACTATGTTCATATCACTACTCCCGGATCAAGTATTCACTCGGGCGACAATAACGACTATTATGGCATAAATCTTCAGGGTGGATATACCTACACTGTATCTGGCAGACTACACGATTCCTATAGTAGTGCAAACGGTAATACTTATACCAACGATGTTTTAGTCAGCTTACTTCTTGACGATTACACATCTGATGTATACGATGATATTCTGCCCACTTTCACCATTACGATGTATTCAACAGGGCTTGCCTACTTCAATGTTGCCCCCTACTTTGCGGGTCAGAAAGGAAGCTACTTATTAGATTTACATATAAGCAGAGTTTTTGGTACAGGAATTGAAGATATTGAGATAACTCAGTCGGTAAAAGTTTATCCGAATCCGGCAAAGGATGAGATTTGGCTCGACCTGAGCGACTGGGAGGAAGCAGTTTCCTTGATTGAGATTCTGGATCTGCAAGGTCGGAGAGTAATGCACTGGCAAGATCCGGCAGGTAATAGCGGAAAATACAGGTTTGATATTCAGACTTTAGCTAAAGGACAATATGCAATAAGGGCATATGGTAAAGAGGTTCATCAAACACGGTTTGTAAAAACACCCTAAAAAACCGGCAAAATGAAGAAAATAAAAAATAGTGTGATTTTTATACTGCTGATAAGTGTGAGCTTTTCATGTGGCAGTCAAATAACTAGTATGAATCAAGAACAGGTTCCTGGTCCGAAAGCATTAATTTATAAAACCAAAGCTGATTATTTCGATAAGGTACCAATCGCTCTTTCGGCCGATAAAACCCAGGTAGTGTCATTCCCGGATCCCGGGGATCTGAAACGGGGTGATAAACTGATGTTACCAGATAGATTAATCAGATCTTACCTACTGGATAACAAGGGTATAGGCCCTAACACAGCCTTTTTGAAGTATACATACTCTGAGTATGCCGCCTTAAAACAAGTACCGGATCCTAATCAACTTATGGAGCTCATTCTGGATGATGATCCGATGATTGAGATCTGGGAATGTGGTATGCTTTCGGATTTTGAGAATACCAAAGAGTTGAAGCAAATCATCAGAAGCAAATTCAAAGACTGCACAAAACTCAAATAGTATTTTTTGTAATCTGATATTTTATACTTTTGCCCCCATGAACAAAGCATTACTCATCGCTTCGCTTCTGTTTTTTATGTTCACAGGATCGGGGATAGCGCAAATTGGTATTGGATTGGGATCTCATGGACTAAATGTCCGGACGAACCCGGATAGCAAGCATGGGCTTATAATCAGAACCGGTTTTGGATTTACAGCTGATCCTTTTGAAACCTTTTTTCGTCCTGAAGCAGCCTGGATCAAGCGGCATCATTATAGTGATAAAACAAAACTTTATGCCGGATTAGGAGCTGCAGGTGAAGTGATATTTTCAGTTTCAGAATTACATCTTGCCTATGGCTTTATCATACCTGTTGGATTGGAACTTTTCCCACTTGAAAATAAGCGTTTGAGTGTCTCACTTGAAACAGGATTAAGCTTCCTTGACATTGGTCAGACAGATTCGCAATTTGGCAATTACGGTTTACTCGAGATTACTTTTTACCTCGATCATCACCATGATTAATATATCTCTGCTTTTATAAGCCGAAAACACCTGGTAACCACAGACTAATCTGTGGGAAATAGGTTATGAGCAATAAAGTAATGATCATAACCAGCCAAAAAGGTAACATGGGTTTTATAACCTGGCCTATACTTACCTTTCCGACGCTACACCCGATGAAAAGTAATGAGCCGACCGGAGGTGTACAAAGTCCAACACTAAGGTTCAAAACCATTATTATTCCAAAATGGATTGGGTGAATTCCTAATTGCACCACTGCAGGCAGAAAAATAGGAGTGAAAATCAGAACGGCTGGTGTCATATCCATAAAGACTCCGACAAAAAGAAGTACCATATTGATAATCAGAAGGATTACGAATTTATTATCGCTAATCCCCAGCATAAATTCACTCATGCTCTGTGGGATATTCTGATATGACATTACCCATGACAGAGCCATCGAGGCAGACACCAGGAGTAAAACAATAGAAACAATCTCGACTGTATTGAGAATTATCTTAGGCAGATCTTTAATCTTGATTTCTCGGTATATCATTGCCAGTGCAAGGGTATACACCACTGCAATACCTGAAGCTTCTGTTGCTGTAAAATATCCAGCCACAATTCCTCCAATAACAATAACCAGCAAAAAAAGACTTGGGATTGCATCAAAAAACTTTCTAAGGGCACTTGAGAAGCTTACTTTTTCTCCTACCGTCAGATCCATCCTCCTGGCGTAATATCCTGCTACAAGCATTAATGACAAGCCAATAAGGATACCCGGCAGATATCCTGCAATAAACAAGGCCGCAATAGAAACTCCTCCACTGGCCAGTGAGTAAACAATCAGGATATTACTTGGAGGTATTATTAAACCTGTAGTTGCTGATGTTATATTAACTGCTGCACTGAAGGGCTTGGGATAATTTTCTTTCTCCATTACCGGACTCATAAATCCACCAATGGCTGAGGCAGATGCAGCTGCTGAACCGGATATTGCGCCGAATAACATATTTGCAATAATATTTACAAATGCTAATCCACCCGGAATCCAACCTACGAGAACCTTTGCCAGGTTGATCAGCCTTTTAGCGATCCCTCCACTGTTCATTAGTTGACCAGCAAAAACAAAGAATGGGATAGCCAACAAGGGGAAACTGTCAAGGGAGGTAGCCATTCGCTGGGCAATAGTTGTAAATGTTGCCATTGGAGCTATTCCCACAAACATGGTCAGCACAGCTGAAATACCAATACTAAAAGCAATGGGCACTCCAATAATTAATAGTGCAATAAAGCTGACAATCAATACGATAACACCTAATAATTCCATTTAATTCTGCTTTTTTGCCAGCTCATACGCGGCTGTTGTAGTATAGTATTTGGCTATAGAATTGGGCACCTCCCAATCAGGCAATTTTCCTGCTTCCAAATATTTCAGAAACTGCTTCGTCACCTGTCCGAAATGTGCTTCATGGCCAATTTTCAATTCTTGGGGAATGCTAATCCTGTATGCATTCTCCAGTTTAATAAGTTCAATTCCCGGGTAGTCTTCAGCCAATTTAGAAAAACCTTTTTGCAAGCCTGATAAATAAGATTCAGTCTGTATTTTAGGAATCAGGTATAGTTCAGGTTTATAAGCCTCATTTTCTCCCTGCCGGATTTCAAGATCGGCCAGAGTACCGCGCATAATAGAATAATGAGTATCACCTGTTCCTTCAGGAGCCTTGTATTTCCATTCTACTTTTACACGAGCATGAATGTCCTTAAGTTTATAGGTCATTTCTCCGTTGCAATAAACCTGAAGCATCCCATCCTTATCCACATCTTTTTGCAAATAATCAGGAATTTCATCCAGCCTGGTTACAACAGAAAACTCTTCTTGTGCAAGTATAGTTGGCCATCGACTTGCCTTTAGCATTTCAATATCATTCTGATAATCCAGAATGACCTCAGGATAACATGACCATTGTACCAGATCAACCAGATGAGTGGTTACATCGACAATCCCATCACCCTCCTGCATGACATCAAAAAACCATGGTGGCCGTTTAATTTTATTTCCGGATACATATTTGAAAAAATGATGAACACTCTCCTTTATTACCGCCGGATTATCTACAGATCCTTTTTCAAATTCTCCAAAAATAGCGGGGATTCCAGTAAATGCTTTCTGTAGAAGTGACGTAATCTCAAAGCGCTCAGTCATAACATCATACAACAGAACACCTTTCTCCTCAGCTATCTGGTAAGCCTCTAATAGCAAATCAAAATCAGCCTGATTTATTACCATGGGCTTATCAGCGTAAATATGAATGCCATTCTTAACAGCTTCATGAATATATTCAGTCTTCTTTTGATTATTTCCTGATAAAACCAGTACATTACCCGGACTCTGACTTATCATTTTATCGAAAAAGTCGGCTCCAACATACTGTTTAGTATTCCATGAAGTAGGATCATTATCCCGGGTATTAAAACCCTCAATCCTGTTCATATGATCCACCACATCCGATTCGTCAGGAGCAAAAACAAAGACCTCCGGATTCACCTCAGGATACATCTGTTTCTGCACAAGTGCAGCATGGAAATGCCCGGGATCAGCAGTCATTAAAGTAGCCAAATAAGGTGATTCGGTTTTATTATTACATGCAGTCATAACAAGTACCAAAACAATAAAAGTTAAACCAAAACGTGAAGAAAAGGTGTTCTTAAAAGCCATCACAAATCAATTAAGTATAACTCAATAATCAAGCAATAAACCAACATACATTGGCATTAAGCATTTCTATACAAAATCTGTCCCGTAAGGAAAGCGTTGCGGCCTGCTCAGCATAGAATTAGCAGCATCATTATTGATAAAACGTTCTTTTCGAGGGTCCCAATGAAGTTTTCCTGGCATTTTCATTGCAATATGTCCAAGCAAACAAGCTGAACAGGAGCGATGAGCCACCTCAACAGGTGCAATTGGCTGCTTACGTGATATCATGCAATCAATCCAATTGAAATAATGGTTACTGCTGCGGTATAAATTAATCTCATCTTCGGCAATTTTTGAATTCAGAATCTTCGGATCACTTGCATCTAATGATTTACGGTTCTGGTCAAAAGTTACAGGATCGCTATCTGTTACTTTATATGTGCCACGGGTAACAAAAATCCAACCATCAGATCCTTCAAAACGAACTCCATTAGGAAACTCTCCACTTACCAGCATGGAAGTGCCGTTAGCATATTTCGCCTTAACCAGAAAATCACCATGAACGTTCCAAAGTCCGCTTTTTGGGAAATCAGCTTTCGCCTCAATCTCAACCGGACCACTATATTCCATTCCCAATCCCCAGTGTGTAATATCAAGATGATGTGCTCCCCATCCGGTAATCATTCCGGCCCCAAACTGCTCTCGTCTGAGCCAACCCGGACGGCTGTAATCATGCTGAGGATGAACACCTTTTTCTGTATAATAAGTATACGGAGTTGAGCCCAGCCACATATCATAATTCAGGTTATCAGGTACAGCCATTTCAGGCTCATTATCTCCTCCCGGATCACCTGGTAGTCCAACTTTCACAGTATGAATATCACCTATCCTGCCATTTCTGACAAGTTCACATGCATAGCGGAATTGATCAGCAGATCTTTGCTGCGAACCGATCTGGAAGATCACACCTGAACGATGCACAGCATCACTCAGTTGACGGCCTTCCACTATTGTGAGTGAGGTGGGTTTTTGCAAATAAATATCTTTCCCTGCATATGCTGCTTCAATAGCTGGCTGTGAATGCCAATGATCAGGTGTACTGATAACCACACCATCAATGTCCTTGTCTGCTAATAACTCTTTGTAATCCTGATACATCTTGACATCGACAGCATTGGGTTTGCCCATTTTGGAATAATTATCCATAATGAGTTTTTTTCCATCCTTCATCCTCCTGGTATCTACATCGCAAACAGCCATAAAGCGTACCTTCTCATGGCGCATAACATTACCTAAATCTCCACGACCCATACGGCCACATCCAATTTGAGCAATATTCACCCGGTTACTCGGGGCGTTTTTTCCCATTACAAATGAAGGAACGATTGTAGGCAATACAACAGCACCTGTTCCGGCGATTCCAGTAGTTTTTAAAAAATTTCTTCTGTCCATGGTTTTTGAATTTGGCCTTAATAAGGGCTTAGGGTTAAGGGTTAAGGGTTAGGGCTTAAGTGCTAAGTTTTAAGTATTAAGTATTAAGTTATAAGTATTATATATATTTAATCTATTAGGTTTATTTTGTTTGCTTTTGCTTTTTTGAAATCTGGTTTTGGTTTATCTATTGTCCACAATATGCCACCTAATATGTGCTTTTGAAAATTTGCATCAGAATAGTGGTCAATATTATGTCCGTATGAGGTGTACCACTCTTTGCCTCCGTCAAATTCATGACACCAGGCTCCCGGGTACAGATCACCGAAAATGGTACCCGGATATTCGTCTTTACCATTATCCTCAATTGTGGTCATATCATGTGACAGTAAAACATGGATATCAGGGTTCAAATGGTGCAGGTAATACCCTTCATCACTCCAACCCTCCCAGTCTCCTGTAAAATGCTCGGTAGATGGATGCGTAGGATCGGTTATCTTAATTAAAAATTCCTGACCCGGACAATGCCGTACGAAAGTACCACCGAGCATTTTCCAAAACCAGGGCCATTGACGTTCACTTCCACAGGCCGAGTGAATACCAACAAATCCTCCACCAGCCTGGATGTATCTTTTGAAAACCAGTCGCTGTTCATTATTGTCAAAGGCTTCGTTATTGGTATTTGAAAAAATAAGTGCATCATATTGCTGAAGATTATCCTCAGTAAAAACGGAGGGATCATCAGACAGGTCATATTCAATACTATTATCCTCACATAATTGACTCAGCATATCCACTGAAGCTTGAATATTGTCATGAATAAAACCCTCTCCATTCTTTGTGTAGATCAGTACTTTTTTGTCTTTCATCTGGCAAGACAAAAAGGAGACCGACAGTAGAAAAGAGACACAAAGAATTACTATTACCGGAATAAATCTTTTATTGCTCATAGGATGTTTTATCAGGTTTGTTAAGATACGAAATTTTAATATCTGCCGGATGGGCGTACGCATTCCAGGCAGCTTCGGCTACTTCAGGACTCATTTCCCCTTCATTAATCCAAATACGATATCTCTGTGAATATGTTTTTCCGGCTTTTAAAACCCATGATTTCTCCCGGATGGGTGTGAATTCGAAATATTGATAACCGATTCCCCCATTATTGTCTTTGGGCCAAATTCGCATTGGCTGAGGCTGATCATAATTTCCAGGATTACTCATAAATAGCAATCCTGCCTCTATTCCACTCAATTCTCCGCTTACTCTACACCATTTTGCTCTTGTAGCATCTCCATCATCCCATGTTTTACCTTCAGATGTAAGCACCTGTGAATTTGTATTGTTCCACTTTTCGGTAGCTCTGTACCCTATCCCACCGCCGTAGCGGTATGCATCCAGAGAAAGGGTATCATCTGTCAGGTTTGTTATCGTTGATACAAAGTCGAGCAGGTATCCATCATTAATGCTCCACACTCTGATCATCCATTCCTCAGCCATCACAACAAAACTCTCTTTGCCTGGCACCCTGTATCCGGAGCCTGAATATTTCCCCACTCCTTTGAGAGATTCAGCTATTTCTGTTTCAACAAAGGCAACGTGATCATGAACAACTCTTATTTCAGCAAGCACATCCCCTGATTCCATTCCAACCAGGTTTTTAAAGCGAACAGTACCTGTTTCCAGTCCCAGATTCCAAAAATCCGTATGAACTCCTTTCCAGCTCACCTTGGTCCAGGGATTCCATATCCCAACATGGTGCAGATGGTCAGCTGGCTGTACCTGTGTCATAACTTCACCTGATGGCGAGAACAATGGATGAATAAAACCACTTCGGGCCATGTTCTCGGTCTGTCCGGCAGGGGGAGATAAAAGAGCGTGGCGATAGGCTAGGAGAGGTTTTTCGTTTTTCTTGATTAGGTAGCTTGAATCATTGATACTGGCCTCGAGTGACACAGACTTTTGCTTCTCAAGAGAAGAATTGAGGTGCAAATGAAAGGCACGTTCTGAACCCTTATCACCATTGGATGTGTAAACCCATGACAACAGATCATTCTCGCCATGACTCACCTGACATGGTATTTCAACTGCATCAAATTGAAAGGTCTCAAACAGAGTCGCATACATTCCCTGCTGAACAATACCTGGTTTCAGCTTAATCTGAACAGGAATCTCAGTTCCCGGTAGTCCGGGATCGATAAGCACAATTCGAGCAATTGGCTCTTCTGCAAGACAGTTAATACTTAAAGACCCAATAAATGCGAAAGTAAGAAACCGTAAAATCAAGCTCATCAGTATAATTTTAATTCTATTATCCGTGAAATCTCTTTCCTATACGCCGCTATAGGCACTAAATCCTCCATCAATTGGCAACACTACACCTGTCACAAATACTGCTGCATCGCTAAGGAGATACATCACTGCTCCGGTTAGTTCTTCAGCTTTCCCAAAACGTCTCATTGGAGTTTTTCTTATCACGTCCTGCCCTCGTGAAGTATAGCTGCCGTCTTCATTTGTCAGCAATCGACGGTTTTGTTCACCTATAAAAAATCCCGGAGCAATAGCGTTTACCCGAATACCTTCACCAAATTTAATAGCCATTTCTGTTGCGAGCCATTGGGTAAAATTAGATATCCCTGCTTTTGATGCTGAATAGCCCATAACTCTTGTAATAACAGGCCCTGCTGCCATAGAAGAAATATTCAGGATAGATCCTGATCCCTGCTCGGCCATAGTTTTCCCAAAAACCATTGTAGGGAGTACTGATCCGATAAAATTCAGATCCATAACCTTACGTAAATCATCCAGTTTCAGATCAAAGAAGGTCTGATCAGGTCCGATAGTGGCACCAGGCATATTGCCCCCTGCCCCATTTATCAGTGCATCTATTCGTCCGTATTTCTCTATTATGCTCTCCTTAGCCTTCACCAAACTCTCCTCTTCGAGCACATTGGCTGGCAATCCAATAGCCTCAGCACCCAATTCAGTAATCTCACCTGCTCTTTTAGCTGCCTTGTTTTTATCAAGATCAAGAATCACCAGTTTACAGCCAGCCTGTGCCAGCCCATTACCAATTGCAGTTGCCAGAACACCGGCTCCACCAGTTATTACAACTACTCTCCCTTCAAGCTTGAAAACCTGCTCTATATAACTCATAGCCCAAAGATAGTACAATTTCCGTGTGCGCACACGAATGAGGCGGGAAATCGGAAATCGGGAATCGGGAATCGGGAATCGGGGAAAGGTGACGCCCTCCGTGACGCCCTCCGTGACGCCCCTTCGTGACGCCCCTCCGTGACGCCCTTCCGTGACGCCGGCAATTGTGCCAGAGTTGTTCGGGGCGATCCCTGAAGTTGCCTCCGGTGGCTCTAGTGACCGGACTACGGACTTCGGACTTCGGACCCCGGACTTTCGGACCCTGGACCAACGACCAAGGACTCCCCCCTTATTCTTCCAACGAATATCTTAAATGATCGAGCATAATTGGAATTTCGGCCTGTTCTACGCCAAATTGCAGCAGATACTTTTTATCTTCTTCAAATGACTCCATGAATTGTTCCATGCTGGTTTCCTGACGATTGACACTCTCTTTATATCTTTCTACTGCTTCAGTACGTTTACCTTCACACCATTCGAGATGGCCGAGGTTCATCATATCAAAATGATTAGGACTTTCGTCAAGAAGTTTCAGATAATATTTACGGGCCTGATCAAATTTTCCTAATACGAAAGAGCACCATGCAATTGGACGCCACACTTTTTGGTTATCCGGATTCAGATACTCGACTTTGAAATAAGATTTCAGGGCCTTCTCAAACTCTTCCATCTCAAGCAAACAATGACCCATAGAAACCTCTGTGTGTAAATCTTCTGAATCGAGTAATTCAGCCTGCTGAAAATAGGATAGAGCCTTTTCAGGTTTATTCAAATGACGATAGCAAAGAGCTATTTTTTTCAAATTCCAGATATTTTCAGGCAAAAGGATATCTGCTTTAAGATAATATGAGATGGCGCTATCAAAATCACCTAGCTTCTGATAGCAATATCCGATTTTCTGAAGAACTTCAGTAGCTTCTGATCCTGAAGCAATTAACACTTTATATACATCAGATGCTTCTTTGTAATACTTTGTTCTGAAATAAAATTCCCCAAGAGTGAGCAGAATTTTGTCTTCATTAATAAACAGATCCTGGAAGAAGCTCTTATTATGAAAATCGAGAGGCCATTCGAAGAGATCATCAAATGCTTTTTTCTCGGGATGGAGTTTAAAGAAGCGATATAAATCCTGGGCATATTGTCTGATCACTTTTTCTGCCTTCATATTTGTATTCAGCAATTCTTCATCCTTGAGAATCTCTCCCATCTGTTCTGATTCAGCTTTTAAACCATCCGACAGGAATTTCTTCATATCATCAGGCATAGACTGGATACTATAACAAAAGGAATACTTATCAGAATTGCACATAAAGGAACTATCGGTAATAGCCTCCATAAACTTCACAAACCAATCTTCAGAATTATTGGAGCTTAACTGCTCAATATCCGGATGTTGTGCCGTGAATGGAAAAAACCAGTTAGGTATATGGCTGAAGAAAGGAAAGTGTTTGAGCATACTGAAAGAACTCATAAACACATCTGATCCTTCCATTTGCAGTTCAGACAATTCCTCCATTTTTCCTTTGAGCTCAGGGCTATCATCAAATAATTCTTCCCATTCGGGATTTTGGTCTTCTCCAAGAGTTTCCTTGAGAAGTTTATCCAAATCGAGCTTCTTTTTCAGATGGGGAGTAAGCTTAATCATTTCGGGCAATATCTCCTCCTGCATTCGCTTTGTAAGTTTCTCTGTATCCTTACTACGTATCATCTGCACAATGATTTCCTCAATATACTTCTTGAATCCACCATGTTCATCATAGAGTAAAAATCGAGATCTGATTGCCGGATAAACTTTCAATCGATTATCATATTTATAAAAGGCCAATAGCAATCCCATGAGGGCCCTTTGCCTTATTTGCTCATCTTCAGAATCGAATAATTCGAACAGTAATTCAAACTTACCCTCATCAAACACCCGCCAAAGGCTCATATTCAGGGCAGAGACTAAAGCTGCCTGCTCTTCGTGCAATAACTCAGCTGAACTGAACCATGTTTTGACCAGTTTTTTCTCACTTTCCTTATATACGTCAGTAAGCCATAAAAGCTTGAACAAAAAGGATAATCGCTGGTTATAAGCAGATGAGTCATGTTCACGGCTAGCTACGAAGTCATTGATATTAAGAAAACTACCAGTACTGCCATATTTTGCCCATTCATCTCTGAAGATTCTCTTTTGTACATGGAGATAGGCAACTGATTCACGGGTCAACAGAAACTCTTTAACCTTATCAGTCAAAGTATAAATGCGAGCCACAAGTTTTTGATACACTTTTTGTCTCTCCGGATCCTGAATTCCATCAACTGTGTATTTGAGCATGTACTTATAGGTAGAATCAAGCTCCTCATTTTCTCTGATCCATTCACCCATACCTGTTTCAGTAAGCATTGGAAGTAAAACATCCAGAGCTTCCTTGATACGGTTAACTGACAAAAGGTCAGTAATTTTCTGATAAGTACTTAATATTTCGTGATCATTCATAGTACAGGTAGTACTGCAAATATCGGGCTATTTTTTCATAATGAATTTCAATTCACCTCCATCTGTGATTTCCTGATGGCTTATCCAATTACGATTAAGTTTTTCACCATTCAAATAAACTTCTTCAACATAGAAATTATCCGGAGCCAGGTTATCTGCCAGTACTGTGAATTTTTTATCACTACCCAGAGGCAGTACAACTTTATCAAATGCCGGTGTTCCCAATTGATATTTACCATCTGCCGGATTAAATGGATAAAATCCCATGGCGCTGAAAACGTACCAGGCTGACATTTGTCCACAATCTTCATTCCCGCATAAACCATCAACTTGGTCTGAATATAAATCTTTTCTGATTCGGTGGATCAGTTCCTGGGTTTTCTGAGCCTTGTCAACAAAATTGAAAAAATAGGCCGTATGGTGGCTGGGTTCATTTCCATGTGCATACTGGCCAATTAATCCTGAGATATCGGATGAGGCATGTTCTCCCTCAACTTCTCCTGAATGGCTGAATAGGGAATCGAGTTTGGTGGCAAAGTTTGACTTGCCTCCCAGCAAATCAATCAAACCATCAGGATCATGTGGCACAAACCAAATGTATTGCCAGGCATTGCCTTCAGTATATTCATCATCACGGTGATTGCTGTACAAAGGATTAAATCCAGGTTTCCAGCTTCCATCTGATAATTTACCCTGCATGAATCCGGTTTCCGGATTAAATACATTCTTATAATTCATGGCTCTCTTACTGAAATACTCATATTCATCAATCTTGCCCAGTTTTTTAGCCATTTGAGCGATGCACCAGTCATCATATGCATATTCCAGGGTGATAGATACAGATTCATTAACCAGATCGGCCGGACAATAGCCATACTCACGGTACTCTTTGCTCCCCCTGATATCCTGCATTGCAGAAGCTTTCATAGCTTCGAAGGCCAGTTCATAATCAAACTCTATTCCTTTCAATGCAGCATCCAAAATTACTGGAATGGCATGGTAACCAATCATGCAATTCGTTTCACACCCTTCCAATGTCCAGACTGGCAACAGGCCTCCCTCCTGATAGTGAACTAACATGGCTCTGATAAAATCCGGCAGGAGATCTTTCTGCAAAAGGGTAAACAAAGGATGAGCTGCCCTAAAAGTATCCCACAAGGAAAAAACTGTATAGTTATTCCAGTCATCAGCCTGATGAATTTGTCTATCGATACCGCGATACAAACCATCCACATCTGAAAACAGGTTTGGCGCAATAAAACTGTGATATAGAGCTGTATAGAAAGTTCTCTTCAAGGCATCATCATTAGTTTGCACTTCAATTTTTGACAACTCACAGTTCCAGGCTTGTTGAGCTTCCTTTTGATACTTCGAAAATTTCCAGTGAGGAGCTTCAGTATTTAAATTTAGAAGAGCGCCTTTCTGGCTACTTGGTGAAACAGCCACTTTCACAATTAATTCTTTAACATCAGATCCAAAACCGATAAGAGCCTCTGTATACATGCCTTCCACATTCCTTACATTTTCTATTTCGAGTCCTGCCCTGAATAGTTGATGAGCTATGATTGGCTCAGAGAAAGATGCGGCAAAATAGACATGTTCATTGTCAGACCAACCTTTTGATTTCCTGTATCCCTTTATTAATGTGTCGTTTACCACAAGTATCCTGGTCTCTGCAGGAGCATCCCAATTGATTGCAAAACCTAAGTCAATCATTACATTTGCCTCCTGATCATCGGGAAAACTATATTTATGGATTCCCACTCTCGGCGTAGCAGTTAGCTCAACTTCAATTGGATTTTCATGGGTATCCCAATCACGGAGGATTACAGAATAGTATCCGGGAGTGGCTGACTCTTCCTCATGAGAAAACCAGCTTTTATAATGAAGAGCAAACTCTTTGGCCGGGACAAAGTTTGAATTATCTGATTGCTTTGTTGTTGGACAAAACAAAATATCAGCCAAATCTCCGATTCCAGTTCCACTCAGGTGCTTATGTGAAAACCCAACTATTGTTGAATCTATCCAGTTGTAACCTGAGCACCAGTCCCAGCCGCTGCGGCCATTATCCGGGCTCAATTGCACCATTCCAAACGGTGTTGTAGCCCCGGGGAATGTATGGCCATGATCAGCAGTACCAATAAAGGGATCCACAAATTGAGTAAAATTCTGGTCCTCCTGGTTTGAACATGATACCATCAGGACACAAAGTAGCAAAGCTGTTAATTTAATAGCTCTCATAATGATAGTATTTGAATGACAATCTCCTATTTATTATTCTCAAAAGCATCCCAGGCCAGGGCACTTGCACCCAACACTGCGGCATTTTGTGAATTTAGTTGTGAAGGTAGGAGTTTGACTTTATTTCGATAGATAGTCAAGAGGTTTTTTTCAAAATGGCGTTTAGTTGGATCAAAAATCAATCCTTTTGACAGGGCTAAACCGCCAAACAGAAAAATAGCTTCAGGATTTGTGTGAGCAACCAGGTCAGCCAGCTTGACGCCAAGCATTTCACCGGTATGCTCAAATGCCATCTTAGCAAGTTTATCCCCTTTGAGAGCTGCTTCACTAATATGGAGCGAAGTCAATTCATTCAATCTATAATTCCGTAATTCTGATTCCTGAATTGAGTCAGCAAGTATTTTTAACAAAGTGCGTGTAATACCTGTAGCTGAAACATAAGTTTCTAAACAGCCAAGTCGTCCACATCCACATTCCCGGTTTGTTCGTCCTGGTCGTAGTATTGTATGTCCTACCTCACCGGCAAAGCCATCTTGTCCGTACAACAATTTGCCATCTACAACAAATCCACTGCCCAAACCAGTACCCAAAGTGATTACGACAAAATTTTTCATCCCTTTTGCCCCTCCATAAACCATTTCTCCCACCGCAGCGGCATTTGCATCATTAGTTACCAAAACAGGTACATCAGTATGCGCTCTGATAAGGTCGGCCAGAGGAACGACCCCTTTCCAGGGCAGATCAGCCGAATGCTCAATGGTGCCTTTATTAATATTGCCCATTGGAGCCCCAATTCCAATTCCAATAATTTCAGCTTTACCAGGCAATCGTCGACAGGCCAGCCTGACTTTTTCATTCAGTGCCCCCAGATATACCTCAACCTCTTCAAATGCCCGGGTTGAAATACGATCTTCTACAAGGATTTTACCATCCCGGTCAACAAATGCAAAATCAGTGTTAGTACCACCGATATCCACTCCAAGTGAAACTTTGATCATAGCTTAGTTATTTGCGGTTCAAAAAAACGGAGAATGAAATGAATCCATTCTCCGTGCAAGATAAAAGTTTTTTTTATGCAATCAGTATAAATACACATCGACTGAATAAGCGATAACTATTCTTGTACAAAATACTCATTGCCCACCTTGCGAGCTCTTACAGGTTTATCCAGGTCAATACCGAGGGCAATACCTATCTCAACTAAAACATTCCATCCGGCAGCTAATTCAACATAATCCTTATAATCACCACCATGTGGAATCTGAATCGTTGGAAATGAAGTTTGTCTGGATGAAATGGCTACCACTTGCATTCCAACGCCATCTACCAGGCATTCCTTGAATTTTTCTTCCTCACTCTCGAAAGGATCAACCACAATTACCACTTCATTTTTATCCATCACCTCCTCAATTCCGTGAACTGCATACGTTCCTTCAAGGAAATCTGATTTTTTTCTGGTTATTTCGTTTGTTTTAAGAGTAAGTTCTTCAACAACCCCAGTGTTTCGTCCGGCAAAATAGATTAGATCGGCATTACGAAGAACCTCTACTATTTCAGGATCAATTTCAAGTGTCAGAGCAGCTTCAATGGCATCAGCTAAATCATCCAGACCTTCTAATTCTTTTCCGGCAAGCTGATGAACAATACTATCATAAAACAGGCCTTGTTCAATAACTGATTTAGTTGCAGCAACTGCATCTTCTTTTCCGCAATTCATCACATGAGTATCAATTGCCAGCTTCTCAAGACGGGTATTTGCATTTGCTGTCAGACCAAAGTAGGCCTGGTGTCCTTCCTCCTTTATCTTCATAAACAGACGAACAACTTCTTTAGTCTGACCTGAATTAGAGGCTCCAAAAACAGCGTAATCATCCAGCTTATATTCCATTGCCTGGGTTGAACCTTCGGTCACAATGTTAATCGGGCCTCCATTTTTGAGAGCAGAATATATTGCTCTTTTAGCTGGAAAGATCCTGCTACTTCCTTCTCCGCTTAGGAAAAGTGCTTTTGAATTGCTTAATCGATCAGCAAATCGACGAGTGCTTGAAACATCAAATTTCCTGACTACTTCGCTGGTTTCCAGCATCTCGCGCACTAATGCGAATTTTGAATATTTTCCTTCCCTGTTATTCATAATAAGAAGCTAATCTTTCAGTATTAATTATTTTTTCTTACAAATTCCATCAATTCGTCCTGCACAACGGGATCTTTTTGGAAGCCGCCTCCCAGATGTTGCCAGAATACCTCAGCATATTCAACACCTACCATTGTACCATAGTCTTTGTTTCCCTGGTATACAACTCCGAAAAAATCGTCCATCTTATGCATCACTTTCATCAGGGTTTGCTGTGATTTGTGATACTGTAGCATTTCTCTTTTTGTATCCATCACAGAATTCACATCCACAAAAAAGTGTGGAGGGACAATGGGCGCTCCGATAGGATCAGTTAGTGTGAGTGGTGCCGTATGATACAATAATGGGGTTATCTCCATTGCTGGTTCTGATATAGGCACATTTGGCAAAGTGGCAACTATTGTTGCTGCTTCCACAATATTGCATGTAACACGGTGATCCACATGATAATCCATGGGCAAATGAGTCATAACAATACCAGCCTGGTACTTTCGAAGCAGCGAGGTAATAGCCAGTCTGAGTTCTTCGGTATCGAATAAATAGCCATCTCTGGCTTCAAGACAATGATAATCTGCCTCTAATACTGAAGCAGCTTTCCTGGCCTCTTCTCTGCGGATGTCAATGGTATTTGCTTCATCTGAACCAATACCACCCATTCCACCAGCAGTGACAGTAACAATTACAATTTTATATCCTTTATTTTTCAGGAGCTTCAATGTTCCAGCACACCAGGCCTCTGTATCATCGGGATGTGCATGAATTGAGACAACAACTTTATTGAATTTCATTATTTATTTCGAGTTAATCGGAGACCGAGTCCTGCAGATCTATTTAATATATTTCTTTTCCAGTTCAACAAAATCAGGCAGAGGGTAAACCAATGGACGCATATAATTATAAAATGAATCATCAACGAAATTTTTTTCATGATTGAAATATTTCATCGGCATGGGCTTTGCCTTTACTGCTACATCTTTCAGAAGGGCTTTCCCAAATGCAATTGTATATGGCTCATCACTTATTCTAATAATGCTAACCATATGTCCTGATTCCTGAGCTTCGGCAATTTTTACTGCCTCTAAACCACATTGCCAGGCTTCCTCAAGATCCAATTCGCTAGCCCTGCTCATATCAGACATTATTAAGGACTCAGTAATTTGAAACTCGCCTCTGAAGCCAAAATTTTCTGTAATAAACCTATGTAAATTCAGCCCAACACTGGCACCTCCCATAGCACCAAATTCAGTATTATTAAACTTATCTCTTGTTTCTGAAGCACTTACTGCTGATCCGTTGGCGTATTTCAGTCCCTCACCACAAACAACTGAAACCCATCCATACTTTTTGTAGGCCTTTTCCACATCTTCCAGAAAAGATATTTTATCAAAATCGAATTCCGGACAATAGATTAGATGAGGCGCATCATCATCGTTCTTCTTTGCCATTGCAGTTGCAGCCCCGAGCCATCCTGAATCCCTGCCAATTGTTTGATAAACTACGAATTGATCTACCTTTTTCATATCACGTGCCAGCATACCAGCTTGCTTAACATTGAGGATATTGCTACGTGCAGCTGAGGCAAATCCCGGAGTATGATCAGTGCCAAAGAGATCATTATCCACTGTTTTAGGTATACCCACTCCGATGAGATCGTATCCCTCATTTTTGCAGTATTGCTCCACTCTGTTAATGGTATCCATCGTATCATTACCACCTATCAGAAAGAAATATCTTATGTTATACTTGCGCAATACTTCCAGAATTTTTGGAAAATCTTCGTCCTTCACTTTATGACGTGATGAGCCAAGTGCTGAACCAGGTGTTGTTCTCAATCCTTTTAATACAGAATCGGGTTGGTTTTGAAGGTCAATAATCTTCTCCTGCATAAAACCTTCAATTCCATAATTCATTCCGTATACCGACTCAATGGCATCTGACCGGGAAGCACCTTCAATCACTCCTGCCAAACTGGAGTTTATGACTGAAGTAGGGCCGCCCGATTGTCCGATAATAGCATTCCCTTTAATCATGGAAGCAAAGATACGGATTCTGTTCTATTCTGTTCTATTCTATGACTAGATTTTTACATTAAAATACTCCTGTTGAAGAAACAGAAACAGGTTTGATATCATGATGCTTACGGGAAAATACTTCCCGAATAAGCAGCAAGTTTCGCTAGAAGATATCCTAATTGAATTCCATAACCCCAAAGAATTCGGGTCGATGGAAATCAGGTCTATCTGTTTTTATGGGATTCCATGACAGGTAATGTGGATAACGAAGTTTATCACCACATTTATACAAGTTTGCACGGATTATTTTTCCGCTTAAATCAGGTTCAGGGTGTCCAAACAGAATCTCAAGAGGTAATGCAATCAGCAGACTCCATGATTGTTTTCCTTTTTGTTCAGAAAAAGGCTTGAAACCCAGTGACGGAAGTCGTCTGATCCTTTTGATTACATCATTATCTCCTGGTTCCCTGTCGTGTCTGGCGAGCCCTGTTTGCATCAGGCAAGTTCCTATTGCATTAAATTCGAAATTGTAATATGGCCCCTCAGTAATGGGAGTTACAAAAAACTCTACACACGAATCCTGAAATACACTCTGATTTGACTCGGTATACTGAGCCATAACATAGTATTCGGTTACCTCGTACTTAATAATCAGCTCCTGCGATGTATAGGCAATTTTAAAACTCACCTCTGGCTCATCCGAATAGCCAGGCCAATTCATTATACTGATTTGATGTTTCTCTGAAACTTCATCCATATATTTTGACAGGCGGTTCAGCTCTGAGCTTATGGATGAGGGGATTTTATTGATCTGTAGCTTCTTCATTATTTTTGGTGGCTCTACTATCAGACAATATGGGTCGACTTGAGAATCGGCCCGTATATGCTGAGGGTAAACGGAACTCCTGCTCTTATTACTTATCTAATTCGTTCCAGGCCAGTGCACTGGCTCCCAGAACCGCAGCATCTGACTCCTTTAATCCGGAAGGCAGAATTTCAAAAGTATTTTCAAAAATATTCTGAATCATATCGTTGACATGCTTACGGGTGGGCTCAAAAATAAGATCACCAGCATTAGCTAGTCCTCCGAAAAGAAAAATTGCCTGCGGACTAGAAAAGGCTACTGAATTTACAATTGACAGTGCCAGAGTTTCAGCAGTACGCTCAAAAGCTTCGATTGCCAAATCGTCTCCATCCAGTGCAGCCTCTGCAATGGCCTTTGAAGTAAGCTCGCTCTGAGGTAGCTGACGCAGTGTGCTGTCATCCCTCCGATCGGCAAATATCTCCTGAATTGTTCTGATAATACCTGTTGCTGACACATAATTCTCAAGGCAGCCTTCACGGCCACAACCACAATCCCTACCAAATGGCTCAACAATAGTATGTCCAATCTCACCGGCAAATCCGGTATGACCATAAACTACATCACCATTAACCACAATTCCACTCCCCAGTCCGGTCCCAAGAGTTAAAACAATGAAGTTTTTCATACCCTTTGCTCCACCGTAAATCATTTCACCCATAGCAGCAGCATTGGCATCATTCGTTACAACCACAGGCACCGGGTATCTGGCTCCAAATAATTCTACCAGAGGCACGATTCCATCCCAAACCAAATTTGGTGCATATTCTATGGTTCCATTATAGTAGTTCCCGTTGGGTGCTCCAATCCCAATTCCCTTTAGCTCCACATCACCAGCCTGATCCATGAGTCCGTCAATAGCCGCACATACAGCATCCACATAATCCGGCACTTCCGGAAAATCACCTGTAGAAACTTTCGTTTGAGCTAATATCCCTCCTTCTTTATTCACCAATCCAATAACTGAATTAGTTCCACCAATATCGATTCCTAATGTTACTTCTGTCATAACTATCTATTATTAAGCCTTTTTAATTTTGAGAGAAATATACATAATGTACAACACAGCAATCAGTGGAACAAGCAAACCCAATGTGATTCCACCAATATCAGCCAGTTTACCCATCATAAGTGGCAAAATTGCACCACCCACAATTGCGGAGATCATCAATCCTGACAACTCATTTGTGCGCTCAGGCATCTTGTCAACAGTAATTGAAAAAATCAAGGGGAAAATATTGGCAAATCCCAAACCGATGAAGAAGATTGATACAATTGCCAGAATTTTCACTCCCAAAAGGATGGTCACACTTCCAATAATTGAAAGAACAACAGTTATTATTAAGAAATTCCTTGCTGAAATCCAGTTTAGAATAAGTGCGCCAAAAAAACGTCCGATCACAAGAGCCAGAAAAAACAAGCCAGTTCCTGCCACACCAAGACTCTGTATATCAATACCATATTTCTCAGAAAGTAATAGCGGTATTCCCGAGCTCATACATTGCTCAGCTCCAACATACATGAAAATACCCAGAACCATAAGGGCAACAAAACGATTATTAAGCAATTTAAAACTTGATTTAAAACTGGCTGGCTGGTTGCCTTTCTCCTTTTTCTCTTCAACTTTTACAAAACTAATCCAAGCCAAAGTAATCAGCAATGCAACAGAATAGATGGGGAAGATGATACTCCAATCCACACCAAACCATCGCGCTGCAACAACCGGAATAATTGGCCCTGAAAGGCTACCGATAGCCTTGATGAACTGGCCGAGAGTCAGATTACGTGCAAATTTACCATCAGGTGACACATCTCGCATAATAGGATTACCTGACACCTGAAGAATTGCTGCTCCACCACCTAAAAACATGATTGTTATAAGAAATAAAGAATATGATTCGAGGCCTTTGAAAATTGGGATCAATAATCCAATCAATGCTATCAGCAGTCCAAGTCTTAGTACTCCCTTGCGACTGGTGCGATCCTGCACTATACCCATTGGTATTGACAGGAGCAAAAACATAGTAAATCCAATAAATTGAATTAATGTGGCAGCAAAAGTGCTTAGCTCAAAGGTGTCTTTGGCCAGGCCAACAAAAGGGCCAACGGCATCACCAAATCCCATGCAAAGAAATGCCAGGAAAATGGGTGTTGATTTGTAGAAGTTCTTTTTACTCATTGTAATCAGTTTTCAGTTGTCAGTTTTCAGTTTTCAGAATGCCTATGCCTTATCAGGATCAGCCAATATTACCTGGCTAATCAATTTGATTGTTACACTTTTGCAGCTTCTTCACCATTTCTAATTAATTTAAACATTGCCCGCAGGTCAATAATATTCAGAGCCATAGCAAATATTACTGAGGCTGCGATTACACCAACAAAGCGAATAAACCAGTCTGCCTGGATTTGTGTCGAACCTAGTCCTAAAGCAAAAACTCCAGCAATATAGACAACAACTTTAAAAATGAGCCCGGGATCAAATCCCAATTTAAATTTCCGAGCCACAATGATATATTGGCTTAGTCCAACAAATACCTGAGTACATAAAGCGCTGATTGCTGCGCCAAAAGCCATGTACTTTGGTACTAAGATAAAATTCAGCACCAAATTGATCAAAACTGCAAAACCTGAGGTAATATTCAGCTCTTTTAAACTCCCGTTAGCTGTTAAAAGGGTGCCGTAAATTATCGTTCCGGCCATACCCAGGAAAGCAAACATTATAACTCCAAACAGGGAGGCCGATGCATTCAGATCTGAAACTAGTGTTGGCGTCATTAAAACTTCATCCTTATAATACATAAAGAACATCAGGTCTTCACGATAAAACATACAAACAATAGCCAAAGCAATTGAAGGAATAAACAAAAGCAAGGATGATAGTCTCACTAAATCATTGACTCTTTGCTTCTCAGAAATCATTTTAGCAAACATCGGTAAAAGCAATACTGCAAAAAGGAGAGCAAATTGGTAAGCAGCATCAAACATCCTGAATCCATGGATATAAATGCCCACCTGTGCCTCACCGTTGGCATGCAGGAGACGATCAATTATTACCATATCCATCCTGGTATAAATTGACATCAGCAATACGAGCAATGCATATGGAAATGATTTCCGCAGTACAACCATGAAGAACAAGCGATCATAACGGAATCGTGGAAATCTTGACTTTCTTAAAACAATTGCAAAACAGATCAACATGGTGACGGCATATGCTGCAGTCTGTGCATAGACAAACCATTCAATCTGAAAGCTTTGCTGACTAAAATTACCCCAAATCAGAACCGCACAAAAAATTATCATCAATGATCGATCCAATACCGACACCAGGGAATTAACAGTATGCATCTGCATTCCTGCAATATTTGACCGCAAATAAAGAGTGAATGAGGTTAGAAACTGGTTGAAGACCAAGAAAGCAAGTATATAAAATCTGTGACTGTCATATCTCAGAATCCCGGCAACAGCGAATACAATAATAGCATAAACCCCAGCCAATAAGAACTTCAGGACAACAATATTGGCAAAATACTTCCTCAGTAATTGGTGGTTTTGGGATATATTTCGATTGTTATAATTTGTGATTCCCAGATCAAGCAGAATATTCAAGAGGAATGAGAGATTCAGAAGAACTCCATACATCCCGAAAACTTCTTTACCAGTAATATTCTGAACCGTCACATCGATTCCAAATATCCACAAAGGCTTGATCAGCAAATTAAGAAGTATGATCAGAACCAGATTGGTTACAAACTTTCGCCTCAAGTTTTTATCGTTTTGTTCCCCATTAGCAGCCGGCTATCCGGCACTTAAAGTCTCCAAAAGTAATAAAATTAGGTATTCATTGTTAATTTTACGACCACATTGGCCTGGGATGAATTAAAATGAACATGAACATTGCTGTAAATTGTCGATTACTACAAAAAGGGAAGCTGGAAGGAATCGGCTGGTTCATGTTTGAATCCCTGAAAAGAATTACAGAAAACCACCCGGAACACAACTTCTATTTCATTTTTGATCGCCAATATGATGATGATTTCATTTTTGGAGATAATGTGAAGGCAATTGTAGCAGGACCGGCAACTCGTCATCCTCTGCTCTGGTATTTGTGGTTCGAATGGCGCCTGCCTACAATTTTAAAACGCATCAAGGCTGATTTATTCTTCTCTCCGGATGGATACCTGTCCCTCAAATCTCAGATACCATCTGTTCCTGTTATTCATGATATAAATTTTGCTCACCGACCAAAAGATCTTCCTTTCTGGACTCGTCAATATTATAATTACTTCTTTCCGCGCTATGCAAGAAAGGCTGATCGGATTTGCACTGTATCTGAATACTCAAAAGAAGATATTCATAACACCTACAAGGTTGCCAAAAACCTGATTCACGTAGTGTATAATGGGGCAAATGAAAAGTATCAGGTTCTTGACAATAAAACAAAAAGTTCAGTTAAACAAAGGTATACAGAAGGAGATGATTACTTTCTCTTCATCGGATCCATCCATCCAAGAAAAAACCTTGAAAACCTGATTCTGGCTTATAAAAGTTTCATCCAAAAAACCGGCTCCAGTATTAAGTTAGTGGTTGTGGGAGCTTCCATGTGGAAAAAAAAGGGTAGTCAGACTGGTTCTGATCATGCACAACAAAATGGTAATGTTGGAACATTAAATCTTGGCTGTGCATGCACCGCTCCAGGAGGACCGGGAAAGGCCCAGAACACTTTGGCCCATTCAACTGATCCTCTGCAAGATACTTTAAAGGCTAAGTATAATGAACCTGTTTTTCTCGGCCGACTGGATCAGGATGAACTCCGTGATATTCTGGGTTCGGCTCTTGCCCTCACCTTCGTTCCCTGGTTCGAAGGATTTGGGATTCCGGTTGTTGAGGCCATGTATGCTGGTGTACCTGTTTTAACATCGACTGAAACATCTCTTCCTGAAGTTGGCGGAGATGCTGTTTTGTATGCCCACCCGGGGTCGATTGAAGAAATATCTGACCAGATGGAGAAACTGGCTGGCAATCCTAACATCCGGCAGGAAATGATTGAACGAGGCATCAAACGAAAAGACCATTTTACATGGGACAAAACCGCATCTAATGTTTGGGCATGTCTGGAGAAGGTCATTCAAGATATTGTTTTGAAGAATGAAACCTAAATTACTGCCATATTTGCAGGCTGATCGTATTGAAGCTGGCTGTGATGAAGCCGGAAGAGGTTGTCTGGCCGGTCCGGTTTTTGCTGCGGCTGTTATCCTGCCGGATGGTTTCTTTCATCCACTCCTGGATGATTCAAAGAAGCTTTCAGAGAAAAAACGGATAACCCTTCGGAAATATATTGAGAAAGAGGCTGTTTCATGGGCTGTTGCTGAAGTAAGCCAGAAGAAAATTGATGAGATTAACATTCTCAATGCTTCCATTCTGGCAATGCAGAAAGCGGTAGAATTACTTGAGGTGCAAGCTGATTTTTTATTGATTGACGGACATAGATTCAAACCTTATCAGAATATTCCACACTCTTGTGAGATAAAAGGTGACGGAAGATTCAGCTCAATAGCCGCAGCATCAGTTTTGGCAAAGACACACCGGGACGACTATATGCAAAAGATTCATCTTGATTATCCGGTTTACTCCTGGAATAAAAACAAAGGATATCCGACAAAAGAACATCGGGCCGGTATTCAAAAATTTGGCATAACAGATCATCACAGGAAGAGTTTTCGATTATTGGATGAACAATTAGAAATTTCTTTTTAGCTATCATCAATAATTCTTCGTGATTGAGCTTTTGTAGTACCTGACAGATGCTTATGACACTTAATTTCGGACGTATAATTATTTACTACATTTACGAAACTCTAAGAAATATGAAAACCAAGCAAATCTCCCAGACCTTTCTTCTGATTCTCCCATTCTTCTTATTCTCATGTTCCCAAATGCCAGAATGGAGCGACGAGCAAATAACTGAATACTGGACATCGGGTAAAACTCTGCCTTCAGAAGTGCTTAAGCAATACCCCCTTCCTGAACAAGAGCTTGGTGCTGACAAAGGTTACAATGTATTAATTGACATGGCCCATGAGTGTAATTTCACTACTCTCTGGACCCTCCCTAAGCAACTCAATCATATCGGATATCGCTCTGTTGGTAGTCATGCCAGCATAAATACAGTACTTGATCCAAAGGGAGAAAGCCGTATTCGTATGGTTTATGATACAGTAAATAAAGTTCATCCCTTCGTCTGGATGCCAAATCCGGAATTCCAGCTTATTATTACAGGACAAAATAGTGCTGATTCTCAAATATATACAGAAGAAGAATTGCTTGCATTACTTGAATGGGTTAAAGCGGGTGGTGGTTTATTGGTTCAGGGAAAATCAGCCTGCAGGCAAATCACGGATATCATCAGTACTGAACAGGAAACTAGTGATGAAAATAAGATGGATATTGAAAAGGGGCGTGTATGGTTTTCTGAATCCACATCTGATCTGAGATACCCCGGCCGTGCTAATCAAGAGCAAAAAGACTCTGTAGATCTTGAGTTGAAAAAAGTATTGGAATGGCTGATTGATGATCAAAAAGCAATGAAAGATGAACCTCGTTTACCTGAACCCATGTGGGGTGGTGGCGGGATCTATCCTGAACTGGAAGATAACTTTAATAATATCGTCTTTTACTGGGCTGCTAATCAAAAAGAAGAGCTGTTGAAAACCGTCAATGTTGATATTCCCAAAGCCCAGCAATTTATCCAGGAACGATTACCTTCAAAACCAACTGCTGAACCCATGTACCTTATTCTATGTGCTGGAAATGGTGGTGGATGGGCAGTGAACGCCTATCGTCCGAAAGAAAATGGGATTATCAGCCTCAACCCTCATGGTATTCTTTCCATTTTCGGACATGAACTGGCACACACAATGCATGGACCAACGAATGATGATGGCGAAGTTGCCGGAAATGCACCCATCCCTAATCGTGGCGAAGCTCATGCGGGCTGGTACCAGGGAAAAGTCAATGCCCTTTTCAGATCCTCTGACCTGGAAATGTCAAACAGAAATTGCAATTCAATGTTTGAGTGGGATCCTGAAGGTAATGGTCTTGACCTGGCAACAGAATATGAAAATGAGGCTTTGAACAAAAACTGGGGAAAAGGCAAAGACTGGACCAAGACCTGGTATATATGGCAAAAGCTTGATGACAGATACGGTCCAACCTGGTATCCAAGATGGAAATATGTTCAGCATACACGTTGGAAGTCAGATCCTGATCATCGTTTAAGCTGGGACGAAATGGTAACTGATATGAGCATTGCTGTTGGTGAGGATCTGTTCCCTTTCATGAGAAAAGCAGGTACCACTTTGGAAACAGAACGCTTAGAAGAAATTGAATTCAATGGAGAAATTCTTAAACTCAATGTTGCCCCGATTGAAGTTACCCCGGGAGGCAATGTTCGAAATGAGTTAATAGGGGATTACAGGAACAAGTTGGTTATCAAAGAGTAAAAAATCCACTGTTATTTTTCAAACATCAGTGTTATTTATGTTTCTTGTAATGTGTTGATTTATTGGCAATAAAACAATAAATTCGGGGCAAAATGATAAACTATGAAGTTACCTGAAACTTTGAATAACCGACTGTCGTTCATTGGCAGTATTTTGGCTGTTATTAGTGTTTTGATGATCGTTTTCTTTTCTCTGCTGAGTTTGCTTTATGAACAAAGCAGTAATTACCTCGGTCTATTCACCTTTATAATTCTTCCTGTTTTTTTGATAATTGGATTGATTCTGATTCCCATTGGGATGCTTGCGAAAAGAAGAAAGCTTAAGGATCCTAATCGGGTTTCTGATCAAAATATCTGGATTATCAATTTTTCTGACAAAAGGCACCGAAATGCTGCTATCGTATTTACAATCGGAACAGTCTTATTCTTATTTCTAAGCGGAATAGGCAGTTACGAAGCTTTCCATTATACTGAATCTGTCGAATTCTGCGGTAAGATGTGTCATAAGGTTATGGAACCAGAATATGTGGCATATCAAAACTCAGCCCACGCAAATGTTACTTGTGCCGAGTGTCATGTTGGACCTGGTGCAGACTGGTATGTCAAGTCCAAACTATCTGGTTTAAGACAGGTTATTGCAGTGATCAAGAATGATTACCCCCACCCTATCCCTACACCAATACGTGATTTACGTCCGGCCAGGGTTACCTGCGAACAATGCCACTGGCCAGAGAAATTCTATTCTCACGCCCTCGTGAGAGAAAAACATTTCCTGACGGATGATGAAAATACGGAATGGAATATCGACCTACGGATGAAAATTGGTGCCTCACATTCTGCTTTGGGCAACAGTGAAGGTATACACCGACATATTCACAAAGATGTTATTGTTCAATACTGGGATCAAAACGAGGATCGTGAAACACTACCCTATGTAAGATATGTTAATTTGGCCACGGGCGATACTACTATTTTTGTGGATGAAGAAGCTGGTATAGAGATAGCAGATGTTCCTTTGGATGAACTCAGAACAATGGATTGCATGGATTGTCACAATCGTCCGTCGCACAATTATAATGTACCGCAAAACTTCGTTGATAATGGCATGGCCTCAGGTGCAATTCCTAAAACTTTGCCAGGGATTAAAGCTATTGCAATGGATATATTTGCCCAAACATATGAAACAAGAGAAGAGGCAGACAGCACAATTGAGGCCGGTGTATATGAATATTATGCTGATTACTATCCTGAGCTTATAGAAACGCGTAAGCTTCATATTGATCAGGCCATACTGGGTTTAAAGGACGGCTATTCGAAAAACATCTTTCCAGAAATGAAAGCCAGTTGGGATGCTTATCCTGACCAGATAGGTCATATGGAATATAATGGATGTTTCAGATGCCATAACGACAGGCATTCCTCATCCGAAGGTTTAGTCATTTCTAAAGATTGCAATCTATGTCACACTATTCTAATGCAGGGACCTGAAGGTCAAGGTGTAGCCGCACGTTTTAATGAATCATTAGAATTTGAGCATCCTGTTGACATCGGAGAAGACTGGAAAGAAATGCTATGCTCAGATTGTCACAGGTACCTATACTAAGATAGGGATTAAGGGTTAAGGCATAGGGCTTAAGTTTAGCCGAGTAACCGAGTAAAGTCCTACATCCCTATTCCATATACTAGCTTCACAATTAGTTGGTTGGATTGGTATAGCCAGAATCTTTCCTCAATTGGTTTAGCCATGTTATGATTGTATACTATGAAGAGATCTCCCCTTGGGGCGAAGGTCCAGCGGAAGCGGTTGTTAGTACCAAAAGATAGGCTTTCCGTATCATATTGCACAAAAGAACTGAGGTTGAGGTTTGAACTCATGTTTAGCTGTAATCGAATCCCGTACAAATCTTGCACGAAATCACCATATGGAAGTGCTCCAATATTCCTTTCAAAGCCAGCCTCAAAAATCAGGAAGCTAAATGGTCTCCAGCTCATTTCTATTTCTATCTGATGCAAGCTTCCTCCATAAAAACCACCAAACCACCATGAGGCCTGACCATATATTTTTCGCTTACTAGCTGCCTCGAATTCTACACGATAACGATTCCAGTGATATGCGCCATCAGGAATGTTCACTCCGTCAATAATCTCAAATGGCTGTTTCAGGTATTCTCCTTTAGGTGCAATATTAAACTCAAAGCGATCACCACTTTCTAAAGCAAAATGAACCGGAGCAGTAAAAATACTATAGCTCTCCCATTGGTTTTCAAGATCAGTGTATAGTGAAAATGATGATTCAAAAATAAACTTGCGGATATTCCATTTTTCAGGACGAGGCATATAGTCTGCTCCTAATCGGTAATATGACACTCCTTTTCTGGGAATAAATCCTAATGAAGGATCAAATGATTCTCCCAATCGGTGATAGGTAAATGAGATATCCAGCAAATCATTTGGGTAATCAATTTTAAATCCAAAACCCGTACGATCTCCTTCCAGATCAGCTCTGTCTGTCATTAATCCCCAGACGCCAGCAATAAAATTCTTGTCCCCCATGAATTCAGAATTCTGGTAAGTAAAATCCATACCAGCTGTCCAACTTCCAGATCTACCCATTGGATCCCCGATCATACCGATCATACCAATATTTGACTCCTTCAGAATATTTTGCTTAAGCCTGATAACACCCATGGTAGATGCCGGGACTATATCCTCAACTAATCCGGTGCGGGCAACCAGACCCCCAAACTGGGTATTCCCTAGCTTACCGTTCACTTTTCCGCCAAGCTGCAGTGGAACTGCCTGCCCCTCTACCAAACCTATCTTTCGACTCTGAAAGGCCAGTAATGTATGCCCCAGCCCAAAACCAAAATCGTAAATATCTGATCCCTCAAGAAAAAACTGTCGCTTCTCCGGGAACATTAATGAAAAACGTGTCAGGTTAGTTCTTCTAGTATCCACTTCAGTCTCAGCAAAATCAGTATTGACTGTTAGCTGAGCTGTAATGTCGGGTGTAATTCTCTGGGTTAAATCCAGACTATTGTCCCATTTAACTTTGCCTGCTAAATCAGCGGACTGATTCCAGTCAAGAATTGTTGATCCTTTTGCTACTAATCCGATCCCGAGGTTAAAATCCGGCAGATTACTTAAATGGCCAGCATGAATAGTTTGGGCCAATTGGTAGTCCAGGGAAATGGCTGTCCAACGATTCACCTCAATCAAACGCTGAATTCGTCTTTCAACATTAAAACCCCATACATTCAAGCCCTTACGAAAGGTAAGAGAGTTCACCGGAATTCGTATCTCTGCACTCCATCCATCAGACAGAAGCTTAGTTTTAGCCTCCCAGATTGCATCCCAGCTCTGATCTTCACTTTCTCCACGATTACTTGCCAGTGCATCATATCTGGCTCCATAAGCATTAATCGCAAAAATATAAGCACTACGCCCATCCCCATAGGTATCAAAAACAAACTTTACATAGTCTTCATCATCTAATTCTGAATCACGGGCTTTTGAAAAAACAACCATTTTATCAGGATCCGGATCGAAGCACTTAATTCCCAAATACAGGTTCTTAGCATCAGCAATAATCCTCACCTCAGTTAAAAAACTTGGATCTGAATTTTCGTGTGGCTCCACCATTCGAAATGAAGAAATCATACCCGCAACATCCCATGCATCATCATCAAGAATGCCATTGATTTGAATAGCCTGGTCATGAAAACCTGCATGCACAGTTGGAGGATCAGCACTCTGGGATAAGCCAGCTGTGCATATATGAATTCCCAGCAAGAAAAGAATAAAAAGTCTATGAGACATCATTTTGAGGATTTAATCTAAGCATTAATTTCTGTCTATCCGCCAATATTAGCTACGATTCCATACTCTGCAAACTGGCCAATCACCCTATTAATTTCCTCAAGCTTAGGTTCTTCAAATTCATCTGACTCATATTCCTGCTCAAGCTTCTCATGTTTTGCACGCGCAATGTCATGATAGGGCAACAGATTCACCGCAATATTTCCAGGCAAATCAGCAATATATTCAGCTGAAGCTTTAATATTTTTTCTATCAATATTTACTCCTTTAATAAGTGGTATTCGAACAATAATTTCAGCTCCGGATTTGGCTAATAGCTTCAAATTTTCAAGGATTTTCTCATTCCCAACCCCGGTATATTTCTTGTGAATATCAGAATCCATAGCTTTCAGATCATACAAAAACAGATCTGTTCTTTCAGCCACCTCAAGAAGTTTTTCGCTACTGGTCATGCCAGTAGTATCAACTACCCGATGAACACCTTCCTCCCCTAATGCATCTAACAATTCAATCAGAAAATCAGACTGCATCATAGGTTCTCCTCCGGAAATTGTAACACCCCCGTTTGATTCATCAAGTGTTCTGGTCTCCTTCCTGATAAGCTTCATCATGTCATCCACAGTAGCCTGATAACCCGACATTTCAATTGCCAGTGTCGGACAAACTTCGGCGCACTTCCCACAAAGTTTACAAAGATCAGGATCTGTCACAATTCCATCCCCGGTCAGGGTCAAAGCATTTTCAGGACATTCTTCCACACATGATCCACAGCCAATGCATTTCTTCTTTGTATACATTTTCTGCACTTGGGGAGATATACTCTCAGGATTATGACACCAGGCACAATTCAAAGGACAACCTTTCAGAAAAAGTGTAATTCTGATACCAGGTCCATCGTTAATGGAATACGGTTTTACGTCAAAAATTAATCCGGGCATTAATAAAAATAGTTTTCAGTCTTCAGTTTTCAGTCTTCAGAATGATAAAAAAAGTCATTAGTCTTCAGCAAGAAAAAACCAAATCATTAGTCCTCAGTTATCAGCAAAATTATTATAGTGATTCGTTCTCTGTTCTATCGATAATTTCTTGCTGTAAATCTATATTCATATCGTTGAAATAATCTGAATATCCTGCCATTCTTACCAGGAGGTCTTTATATTCCTCCGGATGCTTTTGTGCTGCGTAAAGGGTGGCTGTATCCACCACATTGAATTGAACATGATGTCCGCCTATGCTGAAGTAACTACGGATCAGTTGTCCCAGCTTTTTAATGTCTTCGTCTCTCTTTAATAAGCTAGGTAAGAACCTTAGATTCAGCAATGTCCCTCCAGATTTCGATTGGTCAAGTTTGCCTAATGATCGAATAACAGCTGTTGGTCCATTCGTATCGGCACCGTGAGAGGGAGATGTTCCATCCGAAATTGATTTCTGGGCCTGGCGACCATTCGCTGAGGCTCCCAGAACCAGGCCAAAATAAATATGGCAGGTCGTTGAAAGCATATTTAAATGGAAAGACTCTCCCTTAGTATTTGGACGACCATCAATAGCTTTAAACAGATCATCATAAACCCTTACAGCCAGCACATCTGCTTCCTCATCATCATTTCCAAAGAAAGGAGTTCGGTTCAGGATAAACTGACGCATTTTTTCATCTCCCTGAAAGTTGTAAGCCAAGGCATCAAGCATCTCTGTCCAGCTGTATTTATTGCCTTCCAGGACATGCTTTCTCAGAGCCATTAAACTATCTGTCACTGTTCCCAAACCGGTGCACTGAATATAATTGGTATTGTATCTGGGCCCTCCATTATAATAATCACGTCCCTTAGCAATACAATCATCAATGACAACTGACAGGAAGGGGGCTGGAGCATTCTTAGCAAACATTCTGTCAATATAATTGCTCACTTTTACCTTAGTCTCCACAATGAAATTCAATTGCTTCAAGAAAGCCTCATATAGTTGCTCGAAATTATCCCACTCCCTCGGATCACCACAGTCAATTCCAGCCATTTTTCCACCTACCGGATCCATTCCCCGATTGAGCGTAATCTCTAAGACTTTAGGCACATTCAAGTATCCGGTCAGGAGAAAAGCCTCCTTGCCAAAAGCACCCACCTCAATACATCCGCTGCATCCTCCCTCACGAGCATCCTGTAAAGATTTTCCCATATTCACCATTTCCATCACATACTGATCCGGATTAAAAACGGATGGGTACCCATGTCCCTGACGAATCACTTTTGCAGCTGCATGAAGAAAACGGTCAGGGGTTCTCGAACTGATATGGACCGAGTTTCCTGGTTGAAGAATATGCAGTTCCTCAATCACCTCAAGCATCAGATATGACACCTCACTCACTCCATCACTACCATCAGGTTTAACTCCACCTAAATTAATATTTGTAAAGTCATTATAGGTGCCACTTTCCTTAGCGGTTATTCCAACTTTAGGTGGAGCCGGATGATTATTTACTTTTATCCAGAAACAGGATACTAACTCCATAGCCTCATCTCTGCTCAAAGATCCGTCAGTGATTTCACGTTCATAAAAAGGAGTTAAATGCTGATCAAAATGCCCGGGATTCATGGCATCCCAGCCATTTAATTCAGTGATGGTTCCGAGGTGTACAAACCAATACATCTGAATCGCTTCCCAAAAATTTCGGGGGGCATTGGCAGGAACCCAACGACAAACCTCAGCGATCTTCAGAAGCTCTTTCTGTCGTTTCTCATTGGGCTCGCTTGCAGCCATCTTTTCGGCCAGGTCTGCATGCCGTTCTGCAAAAACAATTGCTCCATCACAAGCAATCTCCATAGCCTTGAGCTGTTCAGCCTTATCAGTTGCCTCAGGGTCGTTGATAAAATCCAAAGAATCTGAATGAGTCTTTATATCGGCTTTAAAGTCCAACATCCCTTTTCTGTACAACTTTCCATCCAGTGTTGTATGTCCGGGAGCACGCTGTTCCATAAACTCAGTAAACACCCCGGCCTCATAGGCTTGTTTCCAGGCTTGAGGAACATGATTAAAGATCCGCTCCCTCATCGTCCTTCCCTTCCAGTAAGGGATTACCTCCTTTTCGTATGTATCCATGTCCCCCTGATCAACCAAATACTGCTGCTGATCACGGGTATTCAGCACCTGAAAGTCTTCAACTGAATGGCAGGTTAATTCAGGAAAGGTAGGAACTGCCTTAGGTTTTGGTCCGCGCTCTCCAACAATCAACTCATCCTCACCAATATATAAAGTCTTCTTTTGACAATGATCAAGAAACTGCAAGGCCCGCATCACTGGTATCGAATACTTACCATTATTCTCCTTATAAAAAGCTGTCTGGTGAAGTGCACGCTCAATAGAGATAGAAGGCCGGGACTCAAAACTTAGCTTTCGCAGTCGTTGGATCCGCTCATTCATACCCGGACCAATTCGATCAGAATCAGTATAGTCTTTATAAAAATTACCTTCAGCATTGGCCTGCCGTTCAGGCAGACAGGATAAATCGGGGGAGTTATTTTGGGTGTTCATGTTTTTGTTCTTTTAGTGATCATTGGGATAGAGCAATAGGATCCCGGATTTAATCCGGGCTGAAAATGCATTTTCGTCATGGCAGCGTCACCTCAGTGTCACCTCAGCATAACTGTTTTGCATCAAGCTTTTTTGCCTAACTATGAAATCAAGCACTCGAACAAGCGCTGATACTTTTTATGAATAGTATGTTTCCAAGTAACTGACATACACAACAAAGATAATAAAAAAAGGCTTAAGGCGTAGGGCTTACACTTAGGGCGTAGGGCTTAGGGATAAGGGATAAGTAAAAGGAAGAAGGAATACGCAAACCGAATCACCGATCCTTCACTCTTTAACAAACTTCCTGCATACATCTCCAATTCTGATGAAATAAATTCCACTTGGTAAGTCTTGAACAGAAATTCGACATTCTTCTCCCATTTTTCGCATTTCTTTAACCTTTCTTCCTTGATTGTCAAGAATCTCTACTTTGTATCCTGATTTTTTCTCAGGGCTCATCCGAAGGTAAATATTCTCCCCTGCCGGATTAGGGAAAAGCTCAAATTCAGCCTCTCGTCTGTCGCTTCCCCTTTCCTCAATCCCTGTCACACCATCCAGATGATACTTGAAAATTCCTTGTCCAAAATCAGGATGACTGGCAATAAAATACAAATCATCTTTCCAAATCAGGGCCTCTTTGAAATTTACCAGACGGGGGTAATTCCATGGAAGAGGATGGGTTCCTTCGTAACTTCCGTCAGTGATCCACAGCGGATCCGTGATGCCCTCACCCTCAACAAAGAACAAGAGGTGCTCGTTGTGTTGAAGCAAACACTTAGGCAGAGTACTTTTATATCCATTATTTAGTTCGAAGAACAATTCTGTGCCCTCAGAAGTTTTATCAGTGAACCATAATTCTGTACCAAATTCCTGAGTATAGCAAACAAAGAAAAATTTATCCTTCAGATATTTCCCTGCCGAGAATTTTTTATCCGCCTCCCGATGAACATCCATGAACCCGGTAAGTTGCCTGGTGTTTTCGGGCAAACCACCTGTGTACCAAAGTTCCTGACCATGAGTTGCAGTTGTATAAGTAAAAAATAGCTCGCCATTTTCTCCACCGATGAAATCTATATGCAGGCTCTTACCATAAGAATCGCCATCGCTGAGCAAACAAAAACTGCCTTCTGCAGTACCATCTGTTACATGTACATTTCGATCAGTATACCAGCCATCCTTTGACATGTCCTGGGTGTAGAACAAGGACTCCCCTGAAACTTTTACCGGCACACCGAAATATGTGTTGTATTTTCCGTCAAATGCAATCTTGTCAATCGAGTATGTGCCCTGTTCTGATCCGTCAGAAGTCCACAGATCCGTACCAGATTCTTCATTATAAGCTAAAAAGAACAGCTTGCCCCCACAGGCCTGTAACTTTGAAAGCCTTTGAAGATCCAGCTCACTATTTTGTCCATCAAACAATACTTTCACGCCCTGATCCTCCCGATATTGGTGTAAACGCCAGCCATCATTAATCTGCCCCTTTGTTCGGCCCACGAAATACACGCTTCCATCAATTACCGGAATTCGATTAGGCTTGTATTCATCCTCAATTTGCATATCGGCAAGCATTTTTGTTCCCTCTTCTGTTCCATCAGTGATCCATAATCCTGCAACGCTCCCTGGCAGGGAATGTGAATAATATCTCAGCCCGGGTACTGTAAAGACTATTTGATTATTATATCTGACGAAAGCTCCGGGATCAGAGCTACCTGCCGAGTCAATATCAATCAGAAGCTGAGAACCCAAATATGATCCATCAGTAAACCATGGTTCTTTTCCGAACTCCTTCGAGTCCGCAGAAAAGTATAATTCTTCACCTATTGGAGTTAATCCCCTGATATTTCCATAAGAAGTATTTGAAACCATTCTCTTCAGGGTATCTAAACGAATCGGATCTAGCTGAAGAATCATGGGATCAACAATATCATAATTCTCCTTCCCAAATAAAAAAATGCCTTTGGAGGTGTTCCAAATATTGGAGTGTATTAATCCGGTAAGCAGCTCTAATTCGAAATTATTTCTATTGTAAATTCCTATTCTGTCACCAATCAACACATAGTGGTCAGGGAAATAATGCGCTTTATGAAAATTAAAGTCCTTATCCGGCAGGACCAACTGTTCAATAAAATTGAGGCCTTCATCATTGTACCACCACAAATCTGCCCTGTCCGTTTTCTTATCATTCCTCATTAGAATTGCCACTCCGGTATCAGTGGCATTGATAATAAAATCTGTTGACTCTTTACAGTCATTCAACATACGAACCTGGCCGTCAGTATGCACATAAAGTCTATGCCAGACAGTGTCATTTATTTTCTCCCTCAAAGTGAAAAGCAAGTCATTATTCCATTTCGTAAGCTTAGGATCATAAGCAGGATATAAGCTAAAATCAGCTGAATAAGATTCCCAAACAAGCTCCATGCTATCTGGTTCCCCAGTGCTTTTCCATAGTTGAACCGTATCATCTATGCTCAGATTATAGCAGACATTGTCAAGCAAGGCGAGGGCATTAAGGGGATAAGCCGGCCCATATTTCAATGGGATATTACCCAGAGGAACAGTACCTTCTTCAGTATAATCAGTGTAAAAAAAGTTTTGTTTCAATAGCTTATGTGACCCGATAAAAAACATACCCTTCTCATTGCCTGCACGTTGACCAATAAGAATATCATCAATACCATCTCCTTCTTCGCCCATACCGCTGAAAATATGAGTTACATCACCCGAATCATGATCAATGTATGACAGTCCGTTACGTTTACTAAAGAATATTCTATTACCCTCAGTCCACATTGAAAAGCCCCAAGCCCCATAGCCACGATAAATATCTATGACTTTTTCAATTTCTGAATGATCATATTTGATCTTCCAGATGGCATATTGACAAAATGGATTGAAGAATATTTGATTGTATTGGGCTTTTGATCCCATTACGTACAGGTATTCACCGCATGAAGTAATTGTCACCGGATGAAAGTCACGGCTCAGGCACTTTGTACCATCTTCTGTACCATCAGTATAAAAAAGGCCCGGGCTAATATTATCGGCTCCTTTGAAATAGACCTGATCCTTAAATTCATAAAACCAGGGGCTTGAAACTCCTTTTCGTTGTTTCCCATTGTTGGGCTTGGCGACTAATTCAACCTGAGCACATAAAGGATTTAAGGCATAAAAAGTAAGGCTTATGAACAGAATTAAGCGAAAGGAGAAGTTAGAATGATCCATTTGCTGCATATTGGTCTTGGGGGACCACAATAAAGATAAGAATGAATCAGTACAACATCAAATAATTTTCCAGAACAATTAAATTTTCGGAGTTACCAGGGCGTAGGGCACAGTCACCTCCCCCCCTAATTCTTTCCCGGAACCTTGCCCTGAAACATCTTGCGTGAACCACGGTGTGTTTTCGGATCGCGGTTCCAAATGAAGATCTGGGCAGCACGTCCAATGAAGACAAAGGGAAAAACCAGAATATGCATGAGGCGCGAAAAGGGAATCATTGCAACAATCACAAAAGCCAGACTCACATGCAGTTGAACGAAAAAGGGCATGTCTACAATAGTCTTAATATCAGGTGAAAAGATGAATATCGATTTCAAATATGGTACAAGTGATGAGGCATACCATAATGTTCCCCATTTATATAAGAGTGCGGTATCTATGCCTATCACAACCTGAACAATCAGTAAAGAATAGATCACGTAATCCATAATGCTGGTTACCTTGAGCAATGCCGGATTGGTTAGCCTTCGAAACAAGAGAGTGAATAAGCCAAAAATTGCCAATATTGCAAAAGCTAAGGCCCCAATCTCGATCGCAATAATCCTCGCCGGAACCCCTCCCCAGGCAATAAGGGTATAGGGGAACAGAAATCCAATTAAATGCCCTAGAAATAGCATCACTATCCCAATGTGAAAAGAATGGCTACCCCAATACAGCACCTTACTCTCTATGATCTGCGTAGAAAGAGAGCTGACTTTATACCCTTGATGTTTATACCTGTAGATACTACCAATAATAAATATCGCCAGGGCAACATATGGCAATGCGACAAATAAAACTCCGACTAATTTATCCATGATGACAATGACTTTTTGAAAAATTGCAACTTGTTTTGGCGACAGGAACGTATTCCTTAAAAGTGGAACCCTGAAATTTCTCTTCTATGAATTCTATTAAAAGTTCGAACAAACTGGTGTACGGATTCCCCGAATTTCCTATTCCTGATTTCATCAATCTGAGGGCTGGGAGAATTATACTAATGGCAAGCTCTTCAACAAAGTCAACATCTTCAGAAATGGCCAGCAAACCCAACAAATTAGGCAGATAATCAGGCATTTCCCTTCCACAATTGTGATGAACTTTTGCATGCTCTTCCTTAAGGTGAATCAGGAATTTGTTCCGTGATTTATCTTCACCGAAGAGGATATGGCCAACATCGAGAGAAGTGTTTGCCTGAACATCAAATGAAGAAATAAATCCTTCTTGTAAATCTCCCAGTGTAAGTGGCTGAATCATCTGAGAATAATTATTCCATGCAAGGATATGCTTTGCATTGAATTGGGAGATCAAAGCTTCCACCTCATCCATTCGTTCAAAATAATCAGCCTTCGGATAATCAAAAAGAGAAGATAATTTTTGAAATATTATCATTTCTATAACTCCATTTTAGTGAATCCTTTTTGGCATCTCAGCATTGCCAAAACCTGTTCTACCTTTATTATCTGCAGTAGCCTCGAGCATTTCAATAGCCTCCTCACGATGGGCAGGAGCTATCACAATTCGATCATCCATTGTAGGTAAGGAAGACAAACGGTAAATATCATTGGCAATCTCTTCAGTATAGCCGGTTTCCTTAAGTTGATCCTTCAGTAGTTCAGCATCTACATCTCCAACAGTTTCCAAACGCCTTGTATTTCTTACTACCATCAACTTTTTAAGTATATCTCTGATAAGATCTGTATCGCCATTGCTGAACAGATTTGCCAGATATTGAACGGGAAGTCTCGATTCTTCAATGCTACCCCAAAGGTTATCGCCAACTGTTTTATAGCTTCCGTTTTTCACTGAACCCATAGAAGAAATCAATGGGGGCACATAAAAAAGATTAGGTACAGTTCTGAATTCAGGATGTAATGGCAAAGCAATACCCCACTCCTTCACAAATTTATATACCGGAGATTTCTGAGCTGCTTCCAGGGTTGAATCAGGAATTCCATTGGCTTTAGCAGCATCTATAACCTCGGGATCATGCGGATCAAGGTAAATGCTCATCTGACTGCTCAATAAATCTGAATCTATAGCTGAGGAAACATCCTCTATCCTGTCAGCATCATAAAGCATTACACCCAGGTACCTGATCCTGCCAACACAAGTATGCATACATGCCGGAGCCTGTCCTGTTTCCAACCTGGGAAAACACAAAATACATTTCTCTGATTTTCCATCCTTCCAGTTGTAATATGCTTTCTTATAAGGACATGCAGACACGCACATTCTCCATCCACGGCACTTTTCATTATTGATTAATACAACTCCGTCCTCTCCTCTTTTATAGATAGCACCTGATGGGCAAGCAGCCACGCAAGCAGGGTTCAGGCAATGATTACACATTCTGGGCAGGTAAAACATTGTCATTCTTTCCAACTCAAACAGAGCTTGCTTTTCACTTTCAGGCACACCTTCAAGGTTAGAATCTTTCCTGGCAAAATCCTGAGTTCCTGATAAATCGTCATCCCAATTAGGCCCGCCTTTTATATCCATTGGCTTTCCGGTAATAAGAGAAACAGGCCTGGCTGTAGGCTGATCATCTCCCTGAGGGCTTGTAAAAAGCTCCTCATAGCTCATCTTATAAGGCTCGTAATAATCGGTGATCTCAGGCATGTATGGATTGTGGAAAATATTCTTCAGAGCCTTTGCCTTACTACCCTGTATGAGTGTGATTTTCCCATCAGGTTTTAATTTCCATCCCCCTTTATATGCTTTCTGATCTTCCCATTTTGATGGATAGCCCGTACCAGGTTTGGTTTCCACGTTGTTCCACCACATATATTCAGATCCTTCACGATCTGTCCAGATGTTTTTGCATGCAACAGAACAGGTATGACAACCGATACATTTATCGAGGTGAAATACCATTGTAGTTTGTGATCTTACATCCATTTATAACTGATTTATCTGGTGTTACATTTCAATTTTTTTCATCTTTCTCACCATAACAAAGGAATCACGATTTACTCCAACCGGACCCCAATAATTGAAATGATAAGTAAACTGGCCATATCCCCCGGCCATTAGTGAGGGCTTTAGACGGGCACGTGTGATACTGTTATGGCTTGAGCCACGTTTCTTTCCTCTCATTTCAGACTTGACTGATGAGTATGTACTATCGTTCCCGTGATAGATATAGCACATTCCTTTAGGGATCCGGGAACTAACAATTACCCGGGTATTATATGTGCCATAATCATTGTAAGCTTCCACCCAATCGTTGTCTTTAACGCCCAGAGCTTCTGCATCTGCTTCACTCATCCAGCAGGGAACCATTCCTCTCGAAAGTGTAAGCATCCTGATATTATCACTATAGGTAGTATGAATCTGCCATTTCCCATGAGGTGTAAGCACATTTAGCATTATAGCATCCTTATCTTTTTCTGAGTTCTTCAGATCACCCAAAATGGCAGGTAGTGGAGAAGGTTTGAAGGTTGGCAGATTTTCCCCAAACTTAATATACAGCTCATGATCCAGATACAGATGTTGCCTGCCGGTAAGAGTCCTCCAGGGCACCAGCTTCTCGTAATTGTATGTAAATCCTGAATAAGTTTTCTCATCGGCAATAACACCTGACCAGACGGGTGAGCTGTGATAACGCTTAGGTTGTGATTGAAGATCCTTGAAATTAATCCTCACATTTCTGTAGCCCTCAGCCAGGTCAGTAAGTTTTTGGCCAGTCCTAAGCTCTGCATTTTCATAGGCTCGAACTGCCAATTCCCCGTTAGTAACAGACGACAAGGTCAGAATCATGTTTATTGCCTCTTCATCATCTCCCAAGGCCGGATAATACTCCTTACCAATCAGATTAATATGGTCTTTATCCTCAAGTAGTTTATCATAAAAATCTTCGCATTTATATGGATTTCCATGTGCCCCTAATCCATTTCGTGCACCTCTGCCGAGACTGGTAAATTTCTCGTAAATACGTGTGTAATCCCGTTCAACTACAACAAGGTTATGCATGGTTTTTCCCGGAATCATTTCACATTCACCTCTACTCCAGTCTTTAACAGATTGCTGTGCGATCTCCCCGGGTGAATCATGGGCTATTGGAGTATTTACAATATCCAGAACAGGTTCAGGCATATAGTTTACAGCCTGCTCGCTGGTCGTCTTAGCAATCTCTCTGAAAATCGACCAGTCGCTTTTCGCTTCCCAGGATGGTGGAACAGCCTGCCCCAAAGGATGAATAAAAGAATGCATATCTGTTGAATTCAGATCCTTCTTTTCATACCACATAGCAGCCGGAAGAATAATATCCGAATACAGGGCGGAGCTATCCATTCTGAAATTCAGATCGACGATAAGATCCATTTTCCCAACAGGAGCCTTATCCTGCCATTTCACATCTTTTACAAGATCTTTAGCCACTTCATCTGCAATGATTTTGTGATGGGTGCCCAAATAATGTTTATTGAAAAACTCATGTCCTTTTGCACTTGAAAACAATGCATTACCTCTCCAGATATACCAAACCCTCGGATAATTAGCCTCATTATCAGGATCTTCTACTGAGTAGGAAATTTCTTTCTTTCTAAGTCTCTCCAGTAAGTATTTTTTAATTTCCTCCGGATCTCCTGCGCCCTTAGTCTGTGCTTCTTTTGTAATATTAAGAGTATTCTGATTGTACTGCGGATAAAAAGGTAGCCAACCGTTTTTCACAGCCTTCACAATCATATCGGCAGTATGAAGATCTGTGAGATCATTCTTGGGAGAAGGGTTGTATTCAGATTGTTTCCCATCATACCTCCATTGATCAGAATTCATGTAATGCCAGATTGGAGCTTGCTGTAAGCGCGGGGCAGCCTGCCAGTCTTTTGCACTCATCAGAGCACCCCAGGAATCAACGGGAGCTAGCTTTTCCTGACCAACATAATGATTCATTCCTCCACCATTTTTCCCCACACAGCCAGTCAGCATCAGAGTCATAATAGCGGCCCTGTACATAAGATTGCCATGATACCAATGGTTGATACCGGCACCAATCAGGATCATACATTTTCCCTCTGTGGCTACGGCTGTACCAGCCCATTCATGTGCAAATTTTAATACATTATCCTGAGAAATTCCAGTGAATATCTCCTGCCATGCCGGAGTATAAGCAGAATCCTTATCCTCAGATGAGGAGGGATAATCTCCATCAAGCCCTCTGCTCACACCATATTGGGCCATAATAAGGTCATAAACGGTGCATACAGGAACTTTGCCCTTGTCAGTATCAATCAATCTGACCGGTACACCTCTGCTGGATTTTTTCTCAACAGCAAAATCAGTGAAATTCACCATGTATACCTCATCATGCTTGTCGAGAATACTCAGTAATGGCTTATAATCTGAACCAATTTCAGTATCCCTGTAATTCATATTCCAGTTACCCTTTTTACTGTCCCAGCGATGACCTGAACTACCCCCAGGGCAAACAAGGTCTCCATCTTCCTCATTGATAATCAAGAATTTCCAATCCCTGTTCTCAGAATCAGCATACTTACTAATCCTGCCGGCTCTTAGTAATTGTCCGGGTTCGTAACCGTCCTCAGTCTTAATCAATTCAATAAGATATGGACTGTCAGTATATCGTTTGGCATACTCCAGGAAGTAGGGAACTTTTTTATTGTAATGGTATTCCTGCAGAATTACATGAGTAACAGCCATCCAGAATGCGCCATCCTGTCCGGCATGCATGGGCATCCACTCATCTGCATATTTTGCTGCAGCATTAAAGTCAGGAGCAAAAACAACAGTTTTGGTTCCGTTATGCTTAGCTTCAGCAAAGAAATGTACATCCGGAGTTCTGGTTTGGGTTACATTTGAGCCCATTGCGGCTATAAACTTCGCATGAAACCAGTCGGCGCTTTCCGCCACATCAGTCTGTTCACCCCAAACCTCAGGAAAGGCTGGAGGAAGATCACAATACCAATCATAAAAACTCAGCGCTAATCCCCCCATCAGTTGTAGAAAACGTGCTCCACCAGCATAACTGATCATTGACATTGCAGGGATCGGGGAGAAACCGGCCAGACGATCCGGACCATACTTTTTAACGGTATAAAGGTTTGCTGCTGCCATCATTTCTAGAGCTTCATCCCAGGAAACCCTCCGTAGGCCTCCCTTGCCTCTGGCTTCCTGATAAGCAGACCTTTTTGCTGGATTTTCCTGAATACTTTTCCAGGCTTCAGTTGGGGATAATCCTGATTTGCGCTCTTCTGTATAAGCATCAAACAGTGCACCGCGAATCATCGGATACTTGATTCTTATCGGGCTGTAAAGATACCATGAAGCCGAAATCCCCCTCTGACAGCCACGAGGCTCATAAGGGGGTATATTTTTATCAATAACGGGATAATCAATCGATTGGGTCTCCCAAACAACAATGCCATTTTTTACAAACACCTGCCAACTGCAACTTCCGGTACAGTTTGCTCCATGTGTTGTGCGAACTACTTTATCATGTTGCCAACGATTACGATAGAAATCTTCCCATTTTCTGGTTTTGGGTGATATTATGTCTTTAATCCAGCTCATTTTTCTACGATTACTGATTAGGATGTTTTACTTTTAGTTGCCGGCTATGTATTTTTGAGTTGATGCCGTTGCGCTTTTTCTCACTCCACAGGATCATGATTACGAAAATCATGAGGCAAAAAAGAATAATGCCTCCAACAAGCAGAAAGGTTGATTCAAAATCTGAAGTTCCATTTCCGTTTGCATCTTCGAGAAATACCACCAAACTCGTAATCTCTTCCTGTGTAAGAGGATGCCTGGTATATTCTACCTCCATTATAGCGGATGAGGGTGTTGCAATAAACCCTTTCAATCCTGCAGCCCCGTTATACTTAGTAAATGAATTGGTCAGATCTGTTCCCAGACTTCCCCCCTGCTTCATTCCTTCATAGCTCACATTATGACAAGAAAAACATGAGACACCTCCTTCATCAAATTTGTCCATCCCTTCAAATAATCGGGAACCAAGAGGTAGAAGTATGGCCTTCTGCTCAGGCGTCAATTCAATCTCTTCGATTTCAGGAGCAGGGATCTCACCCCCTCCGGCTAATACTATATAATTAATTAGATCAGATAATTGAGGAGCCGAGAATTTAAAGTCCTGCATTTTGATTTTATTGTACTTCTCAAAATTGGCAATGGCATCCTTATCACCAGATTCAATTAGTTTCCCTGATGAAAGAATAAATTGTCCAATCCAATCAACTGACCGTTTCTGTTCCACTCCTTTTAGATCTGGTCCCACTCTGTCACCACTGCCAATCGTGTGGCAAGCAATACAGTTCTTTGTAAATATTTCTTCACCCGATTGGGCAAAGGCAGGCTTTCCCAAAAAAGAAGCCATAATAAAAAGCAATAAAAGTCTTATCATCGTATATTGCATTTAAGCGGGTAATTCAAATTCTGTCTGCCAGGACTTCCCCCCCGACTGTGTTTTTAGAACAAGTTGCAGTTGTCTTTTTTCTCCATCCTTTTCGATTATCTTGCGATGAGTAACAGATGATAGTCCATTATTGATATCATCAACTTCATCTCCGCATCGTGGCATTAAGGGGTAAGTGATGGTTATTTGTTGATCAGGATCTGAGGTCAGACTTAATCCCACATTAAAAAGAAACATTTCAAACATCTCCACTATCTCAGTTTCCTTAAGCTGTGACATTCCTTCTTTTCCCACTGTGTGAATCCATTCAGAAAATCTCTGCGTAGTTTGAGATCTCAGTTCTTCATGCATATGCTTTGGAAACGGAGATCTCATATCCTCATGGTCTGTAAGCCAATATTTAAATCCTTCTTCTTCCATTTAATTAACATTTGATACCAGAATTCCGGCGATCATAATAATACCAATTGAGCCCAAGGCAAAGAAGGTAATAAAGAGCAAATCCATACAATGCATACTCCGGAGTTCCTGCAGAGATTTGTGCACCAAATACTTTGGGAATAATAAATGCTCCATAAGCAGCAATTGCTGAGGTCCAGCCTAAAACAGGCCCTGCCAGTTTTTGACTGAAGATATAAGGTATTGAACGAAAAGTTGATCCATTACCAATACCTGTTGTAGCGAAAAGAATCATAAAACAGGCAAAGAATGGCCACCAATAATCTTCAGGATTTGGGCTTTGTTTCGCCTCTTTGATGAAATAGGCTACTGCCAGAGCAGCAATAATCTGGAATATTGTACTGATTGTTGTTACTCTCGAACCAGAATTCACTTTGTCTGACAACCAGCCTCCCACCGGACGGATCAAGGCCCCAATCACTGGTCCCAGAAACACCCACATGAGAAAGTTAGGTGCATTTGGATTGACAAATTCAGGATTAACAGCATCGCTGTAAACAAAGATATCCTGACATAATTTTGGAAAAGCAGCGGAAAATCCGATAAAGGATCCAAAAGTCATGGTATAAATAATAGTCATAATCCAATTATGCTTATCCTTGAAAATAGAAAACTGAGCCTCCAGATTTGTCTTGATCTCACCTGGTGTGGCATATTTCATTAACAGAATAGTCAGGATAACAACTACCGGAAGAACAATCCACATATTTACTTTTAATCCGACCAGGAAATAAGCACCGATTCCCGCAGCAATGAGCCCCAGAAGTACCATATAAAAGGTTTTACCTAATCCCTGCAGAGTATTAGGTAGTTTTGGTGTTCCGGTGATCACATTATTCATGCCAAAGAATGCAGCAATTGAACAAATCACAAGAAAGGGAACCCATATCCAACCTGCATTTTGAATACCGGTAAGAGCACCTGAAGAAATGACACTTCCATCCCTGTCAACAGCACTGAAAAGAGTCAGACCTACTACCAGAGGTATGGTTTTCTGCATAATACCAACACCCAGATTACCTATTCCTGCATTGAAACCTAGTGAAGTCCCTTGCACTCTTTTTGGGAAGAAATAACTTATATTACTCATTGAGGACGCGAAGTTTCCACCTCCAAATCCTGACAGTAAAGCCATAGCGGCAAAGACCATATATGGAGTATTAATATCCCTTAGAGCCAATCCAACACCAACAACCGGAATTATTAGCAGAAGAGTAGTCACAAATATTACATTTCTTCCTCCGGCTAGTCCGATCAGAAAGGAATTCGGAATTCTCAGAGTAGCACCTGCCAGTCCTGCAATTGCAGGCAATGTATAGTATAAACTATTGATTTCTTTAAGTTTATCAGCTCTGAGAGCATCCGAGATGCCTTCCAGCATACCAAAGTTGTAGCCGAACTCTTTCATCTTCGTAATAATGATTCCCCACATAATCCACACTGCAAAAGCAAGTAGTAGAGAAGGAATAGAAATCAAAATATTGCGCGTGGCAATTTTTGAGCCTTTTTCTTTCCAGAAAGCCAGATCTTCAACCTTCCAATCATTAATATTAACAGACATATCTATTATTTTAATTGTTTTTGATTTATGAAGTTTGTTCAAACATCTCAGCAACCTGAGGAGCTTCCTTCCTGGTCATCTTGCTTATCACCCGCTGCATCCAGATCAAGCATATGCCTGATAATAACAGCATAAACATCCAGCAACTGGTCCAAAGTCCTGTTCCTTCCAGCAGATATCCGAAGATAATTGGGCAGAAGAATCCTCCTAAACCTCCCAAAACACCAACCATGCCTCCTACAACACCAACTTCGTCAGGGAAATAATCGGGAATATGTTTGTAAACAGCAGCTTTTCCAATGCCCCACACTGAACCAATTAGGATGACTAATATTGCAAAGATCCAGACATTAGCCTGGAAATAAATTTTGGTTACACCTTTAGCCAGCAATTGCTTCTTTTCTACCACATCACCGACCTTTACAACACTCTCCTGCCAAATTGCTTTTGTGGGAAATACCACAACCCGATCATCCAACTTAGAAAAATCCCGCGTTCTTGCCTGAAGAGGATATTCCTTTTCACCAATAAAAATTCCAGATTCAGTCACTTGGGTAACAGTTCCGCCACGGGTAGCCATAACTCCTTTTCCAGGGGATGTTAGCTCCATTTTGGGAATTATTAACATAAAAGTGACGATCACAGACAAGCCAAGAACAAAATACATCACTTTTCGTGCCCCCACCTTGTCTGATAACCATCCACCAAAAGCCCTTATTACACCACTTGGCAGGCTAAAAAGTGAGGCAAAAATACCAGCAGTAATCAGAGGTAAATAATATACATTGACAAAATATGGAACCAGCCATTGAGCAAAGGCAACAAAGCATCCAAAAACTAAAAAATAATATAAGCCAAATCTCCAGACTCTAATATTTTTCAGAGGTTGCAACATCGCCCTTAAGTTTTTGTTGCTTGATGCCGGCTTTCTGTTTTCAGTGAAAATCAGAAATATAATTCCCATTAGAAGTAATGCACCAGCATATATCTTGGGTAATGTTCGCCAAGCTTCAATGTTTTCGCCTGCATCAGTAAGGTTCTTCAGAATAGTTGGAGCCAATAAGGTAGTGACCGCTGCTCCGGCATTGCCAGCACCAAATATGCCCAATGCAGTTCCCTGTCTCTTTTTTGGATACCAAACGGATGTGTACGCGATCCCAATTGCAAAGCTTATACCTGTTAATCCGAAACCAAAACTGTATAGAGCATAAGTAGTGAAACTGTTAGCTGTAGACAATAAATACATCGGAACTGAACAGAAAAGAAGGAGCAATCCATATACCCATTTTCCACCGAATTTGTCGGTAAGTATCCCGGCAGGTAATCGGAATATTGCCCCTGTCAATACTGGTATCCCTATTAACCATCCGATTTCCACTGGTCCCCAGTCAAAAACCTGATTACTTGAAAGGAAAGTCACCAATACACCATTCAACATCCATGCGGCAAAACAAACTGTAAAAGCCAGGGTGTTGAAAAACAGCATTTTGTGAGATTTCGCAGTAGCTTTTTGTTCAATCATAATAACTAAAGTAAAACAGTAAAGAATTATCCTAGCTGACGATAATACGACATAAAACGGAGGATTTCTGTCACATTTGTTACATTTCTATTTCCTGCCGGATAAAACATATTAGACTACAAAAATTGCTTACCTTTGCGCCCTCATTTTGAAAAGACAATCATGCAGAGTATCAGAAACATCGCTATTATTGCTCACGTTGACCATGGCAAAACAACTCTGGTTGACCGAATTCTTCATCAGGTAAAAATGTTCAGGGACAACGAGGAGGTTGAAGATCTCATCCTTGACAGTAATGATCTTGAACGTGAACGAGGAATTACCATTTTATCTAAGAATGTTTCTGTCAGATATAAAGACATTAAAATTAATATCATCGACACTCCGGGTCACGCTGATTTCGGAGGTGAGGTTGAAAGGGTGCTCAATATGGCTGATGGAGTGATTCTGTTGGTTGATGCATTTGAGGGGCCTATGCCACAAACACGTTTTGTGCTTCAGAAAGCGATTGAACTGAATCTGAAACCGATAGTTGTTATCAATAAGGTTGACAAACCCAATTGTAAGCCTGATGAAGTGCAGGATCAGGTTTTCGACCTGATGGCACATCTTGATGCTACTGAAGATCAGCTAGACTTTCCTACCGTTTATGGTTCTTCAAAGGAGGGCTGGATGAGCGAAGATTGGCAAAAACCAAGTGAGGATGTAAGTTTCCTTCTTGATCAGATTATTGAACATATTCCTCCGGCAAAAGTCATTGAAGGTACTCCTCAGATGATGATTACCAGTCTTGATTATTCATCTTATGTGGGTCGGATAGCAGTTGGCCGTATTCTTAGAGGAACATTGCAATGGGGACAGCAGGTTTCATTGGTAAAAGCTAATGGATCTACTTACAAATCAGTAATAAAAGAGCTATATTGTTTCGAAGGTCTGGGCAAGGAAAAGGTAAAAACCCCTGTTCAATCGGGCGAGATTGTTGCTCTGATGGGACTTGAAGGGTTTGAAATTGGTGATACAGTTGCTGACCTGGAAAACCCTGAAGGACTCACTCCGATAAGTGTGGATGAGCCAACCATGAGCATGATGTTCACCATTAATAATTCCCCTTTCTTTGGTCAGGATGGCAAATATGTTACTTCCCGTCATTTGCGTGATCGCTTATATCGTGAGACCGAGAAAAATCTGGCTCTCCGTATTGAAGAAACAGAATCACCAGATATGTTAAACGTATTCGGAAGAGGAATTCTGCATTTATCTATTCTGGTTGAAACAATGCGCCGTGAAGGATATGAGTTTCAGATGGGTCAACCACAAGTACTTCTCAAAGAGATTAAGGGCAAAACCCATGAGCCTTTTGAACATCTGACAGTTAACGTTCCTGAAGAATTCCAGGGGAAAGTAATCGAAGCAGTAAGTAATCGCAAAGGTGAATTACTCGATATAGAATACCGGGGCGATCGTAACAGTCTGCAGTTTAGCATTCCTTCTAGAGGGCTAATGGGAATGGCCAACCAGATTCTCACCCTTACCCAAGGTCAGGCTATAACGGCTCATCGTTTTGAATCATACCAGCCATGGAAAGGAGAGATCGGTTCAAAACGCAACGGCGCTCTCATCTCTTTGGCCACAGGAACTTCCATCCCATTTGCAATAGACAAACTTCAGGATCGTGGAATATTTTTTGTTCCTACCGGAGTACCCGTTTATCAGGGGCAGGTAATAGGCGAACATATAAGGCAGAATGATATCGTGGTGAATATCTGCAAAACCAAGAAGCTCACCAACATGCGAGCTTCCGGAACGGATGACAAAATGGGCATCGCACCTCCAAGAATATTCTCTTTGGAACAAAACATGGAGTATATCGGGCAGGATGAGTACCTGGAAGTAACACCAAAAAATCTAAGAATACGAAAGATCGATTTGAATCAGAAGCCGTGAATTGGTGACAAAAATTTCCGATTCCCGATTCCCGATTCCCGACTCCTGACTACCATATTTTTCCTATCTTGCATCCTTAATCTCAAAATCATAAAAAAATGAAAAAACTCACCGCACTGTTCATTGGTTTTGCATTGGCTCTTAATATATCAGCCAGGGCCGATGAGGGAATGTGGCTACTACCCCTTCTGGAAAAATTAAACATTGGTACCATGACCGAAATGGGTCTGGAACTGACTGCTGAAGACATTTACAGCGTTAATCATTCCAGCCTTAAAGATGCCATCGCAATTTTTGGTGGTGGATGTACTTCAGAGATCGTTTCTGCTCAAGGTCTCCTCCTTACAAATCACCACTGTGGTTATGGTTCAATCCAATCCCATTCAACCGTTGAACATGATTACCTGAAAGATGGTTTCTGGGCAGCTAGCTTTGAAGAAGAATTGGCTAATCCAGGTTTAGCAGTGATATTCCTTGATTATATTGAGGATGTTACCGATAAGGTTTTAGCCAATGTAACTAATGATATGACTGAGCAGGAAAGAGCCCAGGCTATTCGTACTGCTGCTGCAGAAGTGCAGGAAACAGTTGAGACCAATGATTTTAGAATGGTACGTATTCAGCCGTTCTTTTCAGGAAACAAATATTACATGGTAGTCTACAATCAATACCGTGACGTTCGTTTTGTTGGCGCTCCTCCCAGTTCAGTCGGAAAATACGGAGCCGACACCGATAACTGGATGTGGCCTCGTCACACAGGTGACTTCTCTGTATTCCGTGTTTATATGTCTCCGGATGGTGAACCTGCCAGATTTTCAGAGGAAAATGTTCCTTTTGAACCCAAGCATTACTTACCTGTTTCAATGAAAGGTGTTCAGGAAGGCGATTTTGCAATGATCCTCGGTTATCCGGGAGGTACAACTCGTTTTATGACCTCTTATGAGATCGATAATGTACTGAGTATCACTCACCCTAACCGAATTAAAACCCGTAGCCTGCGTCAGGAACTGATGCTTGAAGATATGCTGGCTGATGATGCTGTTAGAATTAAATATGCATCTAAATATTCAGGCTCTACTAATTACTGGAAATTTTCAATCGGCCAGAGTAAAGGTCTGAAAGATCTAAATGTTAAGGGTAAAAAAGCTGCATTACAGGAGAAATTCACCAAGTGGATAAGTATGGATCCTGATAAGCAAAAGAAATATGGTGATGCACTCGACATGATCAGGAAATCTATTGACGGAGCAGCTCCTTATAACCATGCATCTCAGTATTATACCGAGTGTCTGACCAGAGGAAGTGAAATTATTTCATTTGCCAACGGAGCTTCTGGTCTGTACCGCCTATTAGATGAAGGTGCCGAAGATGAAAAAATTCAAGCAGCGGCTGAGAGAATGAAAAATGGATCAGCAGGATATTTCAAGAATTACAACGCTCCTACTGACCAGAAGATCACTGCAGCTATGATGAAATTATTCGTTACTGATATTGCTCCTGAATATCATGCTGACATTTTCACAACTATCAAGAAGAAATATAAAGGCGATTTCAAAAAGTATGTTGACAAAATGTTTGCGACTTCTGTTTTTGCAAGTCAGGAAGCTCTGAACACTTTCTTAGCAAACCCGAGCAAAAAGGTTCTGGACAAAGACCTGGCTTATCAGGCAGCTATTTCAATCTTTGCCAAATCAGCTGAGATTCGTCGTGATTCTCGTCAGTTTGGAGCTGATCTGGCAATTGGACAACGCCTCTGGATTGGTGGAGTTTTAGAAATGGAGAAAGACAAAACATTCTATCCTGATGCCAACTTCACAATGAGACTGACATACGGTTCAGTGAAAGCATACGATCCAAAAGATGCTGTACATTATAAGTACTATACCACTCTTGAAGGTGTGATGGAAAAAGAAGATCCAAATAATTGGGAATTCGTTGTTCCTCCACGACTGAAAGAACTATATGAAGCTAAAGATTATGGCGATTATGGTGATGGTGATGTAATGAAAGTTTGCTTCATCACCAATAATGATATTACTGGTGGTAACTCAGGTTCAGGTGTCATCAACGGACGTGGTGAATTAATCGGACTGGCCTTTGATGGAAACTGGGAAGCTATGTCAGGTGACATCGCTTTCGAACCCGACCTGCAGCGTTGCATTAACGTTGATATCCGCTATGTCCTATGGATCATGGATAAATACGCAGGTGCTGGTCATCTGGTTGACGAAATGACGCTGGTTTACTAGAACTACAAGGGACTAGGGACAAGGGGACCAGGGACTGACCAACGACCAGGGACCAACGACCAAGGACCAACGACCAGGGACCATTGCCTCTCTCCTTTACTGTCGAATTTATTACTTATCGGGTTTGTATGCGAGTTTAATAGCTCCAATGCAAACCCGTTTTCTTTTACCCATACTCAAGCCTCAAGCCATAAGCCTTAAAACTTATTTTTCTTATCTTTGCACAAATCAAAACTATCATTGCTTAAGTGCTGTAAATCATGAAATTAAACTTCCTGGATATTGTATCTGCCTTTATGGTTTTGTTTGCTGTAATTGATATTCTGGGCTCAATTCCAATAATCCTGAGTATAAAAAATAAGGGAGGACAAATAAAAGCCTTACAGGCCAGTCTGGTGGCATTCGCCCTTTTAGTAGCATTCCTGTTTTTAGGTGAACAGATCCTGGGATTGTTTGGTGTGGATATTTCATCCTTTGCCATTGCCGGCTCATTTATCATTCTTTTTCTGGCACTCGAAATGGTTCTCGGAATAGAGTTTTTCAAAGGCGATACTCCTTCAAGCGCATCTATCGTTCCAATAGCTTTTCCCCTGGTAGCGGGAGCCGGATCGATCACCACCCTCATCTCATTAAGAGCCGAGTATGCCAGTATTAATATACTTATCGCACTATTCTTAAATATTGTTGTCGTGTTCCTGGTTCTCAAACTGACACATTGGTTTGAAAAATTGCTTGGACAGGCGGGTATATTAATTCTGAAGAAATTCTTCGGAATCATCCTTTTAGCTATCGCGATAAAATTGTTTATGACCAACACAGGTATTGAGATTAAATGAAAGGCCCTCAAATCATAGTTTATACAGATGGTGCTGCCCGGGGAAATCCGGGTCGGGGAGGTTACGGTGTGGTATTGAAACATCGGGATAAAAGAAAAGAATTAGCTGCCGGATTCAGGATGACAACTAATAACCGAATGGAGCTTTTAGCGGTTATCGTTGCCCTGGAGACCCTGAAATACAGCAACTCACAGGTTACAATCTATACCGATTCGAAATACGTTTCTGATTCGGTAGAAAAAGGCTGGGTTTTCGATTGGGAGCGAAAACAGTTTAAAAAGAAAAAAAATCCCGATCTCTGGATACGGTTTTTGAAAATCTATCGGCAGCATAAAGTCAAATTCATTTGGGTAAAGGGTCATGCGAATATTCCGGAGAATGAACGGTGTGATCAGCTGGCCGTAGAAGCCTCAATGAGCAATAATCTTCCCGCAGATACAGTTTATGAGTCAGAAATGGAGCGGGATAAAGGAAATCTTTTATAATTTGCGTGATTGTTCGAAAATCGTGAATTGCAGAGTAAATATTAAGTCAAGAAATAAGTAATAACATGGATTTTAAAAAAGTAAACATAATAACCGGCTGGATCGTTTTTGCGATCGCATCTTTGGTTTATCTGCTCACTATAGAGCCAACCACAAGCTTCTGGGATTGCGGTGAATTTATTGCTACCGCTTTTCATCTTGAGGTTGGGCACCCTCCCGGAGCTCCGTTATTTATGATGCTCGGACAATTCTTTGCCCTATTTGCTTTTGGCAATCTGGAAGCTGTTCCGGTTACAATGAACGTGTTGTCGGCACTGGCTTCAGGATTTACTATCCTTTTCCTTTTCTGGTCAGTAACCCACCTTGCACGTAAATTATTCAGCGACAAGAAAGAACTAAGTCTTGCAGAGAACCTGATTGTAATTGGTGCCGGTTTGGTTGGTGCCCTCAGCTATACATTTACTGATTCATTTTGGTTTTCAGCAGTTGAGGCTGAAGTTTATTCATTATCTGCTCTTTTCACAGCAGTGGTTTTCTGGGCTATCCTCAAATGGGAAAATGTAGCCAACGAACCTTATAGCAACCGTTGGCTTATTCTGATCGCCTTCCTAATGGGATTGTCAGTAGGTGTGCACATCCTCAACCTTCTGGCCCTGCCAGCAATGGTTCTGGTGTATTACTTTAAGAAATATACTTTCTCAATCAAAGGATTCCTGTTAGCCATCGGAGCATCATTCCTACTTATTATAATAATGCTATCCGGAGTTATTCAATTAACTATTAAGCTCGCAATGGGCTTCGAGCTGTTTTTTACTAATACAGTTGGCCTCCCGTATCACTTTGGAGCCATGATTTTTATTCTTCTGCTAATTGCCGGTCTGACTTTTGGCATTTGGAGAACACAGAAAAAAGGTAATGTGCTCTGGAATACTATTTTGCTGGGAATAACAATAGTTATGATTGGCTATTCATCCATCCTGATCATTCCCATCCGTTCACAGGCCGACCCTCCGCTTGATGAGAATAATCCGGATAATACCATTAGTCTGCTCTCATATGTGAACCGCGAAGTATATGGTCAACGCCCCCTCTTCCATGGTGAATATTACAATGCACCTATCGAAGATTATAAGGATGGCAAAAAAATCTATTATCAAAAAGATGGTAAATATGAGGTCGCTGATACACGTACCGAGTATGTATATGATGATCGCTTCACTACTTTCTTTCCTAGAATGTACAACAACCTTGAACAGAGGTATATTGACGCCTATCAACGTTGGGGCAAAGTGAAGGGAACCCCGATACAGGTGCAAGTGCCAGGTGAGGACCCTCAATATCTAAACAAGCCCACTTTCACTGAGAATATGCGATTCTTTTTCAGATATCAGCTCGGACATATGTACCTCAGGTATTTCATGTGGAATTTCTCAGGTCGTCAGAATGATGCTCAGGGTCATGGTGACATAATGAGTGGCAACTGGATTACAGGTGTTAATTTTATTGATGCAGCACGTCTGGGATCTCAGGATAACCTGCCTGCCAGCACCACCGAAAACAAAGCCAACAATAAATACTATGGAATTCCCTTACTGCTGGGCTTATTAGGTGCCTGGTTCTATTACAAACGCGAAAGGAAAGGCTTCTGGGTGGTCACCCTCCTCTTTTTTATGACAGGTATTGCGATTATTGTATACATGAATGAGGTTCCAGTCACACCTCGCGAACGTGACTATATTTATGTAGGATCTTTCTATGCTTTTGCAATGTTTATAGGCATTAGCGTGGTTTATATATATGAATTGCTTAGTAAATACCTGAAAGGACCAAGTGGGGCCATAACTGCCACGGTAATCGGATTGATTCTGGTACCAGGTGTGCTGGCCACACAAAACTGGGATGATCATGATCGTTCAAACCGCTATGTGGCTCATGACTTTGCATATAATTACCTGGCCGGATTGGATGAAAATGCTGTCGTTTTCACAAATGGCGACAATGATACCTTCCCTCTCTGGTATATGCAGGAAGTTGAAAATTTCAGAACAGATGTACGTGTAGCCTGTATGCCTTTCATGCCGCAGGAATGGTACATCGAGCAGATGAAACGTAAGTATTATACTTCCGAAGCATTGCCAATAAGTATGGAATACGAGCAATTCAGACAGGGGAAAAGGGGATATATCCCTATTCAAAAACGTGTTGAGCAAGCAAACCTTAAGGAACTTATTGAATTTGTTGCAAACGAGGACAAAGGCACACAACTGTCTTCATCAACAGGACGCTTTTTTCATTATCTGCCTACTGATACTTTCATTCTGCCGGTTGACTCAGCAAAAGTCATTAATAATGGAACCGTTACCAGCGATAAAGCAGATCAGATTGTTGACCAGATAACATGGAAAATAAACCCATCCGGCAGGACAGCAATTTATAAAGATGAACTCATAGTACTCGATTTACTAGCCCACAATGAATGGGATCGTCCGATTTATTACACAACACCCGGACAAAGTGGCTCAGTACGCCTAGATGAATACCTTGAACTTCACGGACTTACTTATCGACTGGTTCCAATAAAGGGTGAAAGACAATCCTCAACCAGGGGCAGAGTGAACACTGAGAGATCATATGATAATCTGATGAATAAGTTCAGGTACACCAATTTTGGTGATGAGAGTATTTATTTTGATGAAACCTGCCGGAGAATGATGACCAACCTCAGAAATAACTTCAACCGTCTGGCAATGGCTCTGATAGAAGAGAATAAAATGGATAAAGCCCAGGCCGTTCTTGCTAAAATGGAGGAAGTGATCCCTACTGCTGTAATCGGGTATTCTTTCCTCGATGTAAACTCAGCAGAAGCCTGGTTAAAAGCCGGAAATAAGGAGAGAGGCCTGGCAATGATGAAAGTGGCATTCGACGGTGTTCAGGATAACATGAATTACTATCTATCACTTGGGGAGAAGTATATCCCTTCAGTCAATCAGCAAATTCAAAATGCTCTGGCTTATGAACTGAGAGAATTATTGAGAATTGCCGAAGAAGCAGGTGAAACAGAATTGCAGGAAGAAATTCAGGCGAAATCTGATCAGTACTATTCAACTTATTTGCAAATGATTGGACAGGCTAAACCCTGATAATTCTATAAACAGATGAAGAAGATATTTTTTTCACTGGCCGGATTGATCCTGCTGCTTGCCTGTAACCGACAGCCGGAGGACAATAAGCTAACGACCATTTCAGGATCTGTTGAGCCTGTACTGAGCGGAAATGTGATTGTTAACATTGGTGCTCTTATTGACAGCGCAAAAATTGACAAGGAGGGGAATTTCTCTCTTTCCGTACCAGTAGAAGCTCCGGGAACAGGTCTGATCATTTTCAATAACTCTTTCTCCAGTATTTACCTTGAAGCCGGCAAGTCTCTTTTTATCAAGATACTGGCCGATGACTTTCCTGACAAAACCGAATTCAGTGATGAACTGGGACCTGTCAATCACTATCTCCTGCTGGCAACAAAACTTGAGCGGCAGACTACCATTGATAACGAGAAGCTGTTTACGAAAAATCCTCAGGAATTTATTGCCTTCACCGATAGCATAGAAGACCTCAAGCTAACCCTTCTCAAAGAATATGTAAAGCGTTATCCCGAGATTGACTCTGTTTTCGTTACACGTCATAAAACTGACATCCATTATAGCTGGGCAAATCAACGCCTTATTTATCCAGGTTACCATGCCTTGTTTTCAGGTGAAGTGGCAAAACTGCCGGATGATTATCATCCCACCTATCTGAACGAAATTGAGCTGAATAATCCTGAGTTAATGGTAAGCAATGTATTCCAGTCTTTCATTGATGATTATCTTGATTTCAAGCAGGCCTTATACATTGATGACAACCCTAAAACCAGTAAGCTCTGGTTCCCTGAATCAGTAGCCCGTTTCAGGGTAATTCAGCAAGTCTTTACCGATACTCTTATCAGGGATTATGCCCTGTTCACAAGTATGAGCGATCATCTCGACAATTTCGGTACTGAACATCTTGAAACTTTCATAACTAATTTCGAGATACACTGCAGCAATGAAGATTTTATCTCGATTATCAAGCTTAAATTAGAGAATCTTAAGAAGCTGGCTCGTGGAGAAATGGCTCCTGTTTTTACTGCATTTAATGTAGAAGGTAATCAGGTCAGCCTGTCGGATTACGCCGGAAGTCTGGTTTATGTCAATCTTTGGGCATCCTGGTCGGCATGGAGCATAAATGAGTTTCCCTATTGGGAGAAACTGATACGGCAATTTGAATCCAGAGGAGTGAAATTTATATCTGTGTCTATGGATTTTACCAAAGACACAAACAAATGGAAATATATCCTGGAAAACCAGAAACTGGGAGGCATACAACTAATTCAGGATTCTGAAACAGATATTTGGCATGACCAATATTATATAGGTGATTTGCCCAGGTACCTCCTGATTGATGCCGATGGTAAAATCATAAGTGTACATGCCCCACGTCCTAGTGAGAACATGGAGAATACACTTGAACAATTGTTAAATGAAAACTTCTAAGCTGTCATCCCTGCGAAAGCAGGGAACACTTAGAAATTCAAGGGTCGTAGCCACTGTACTCCTCCTCATTATCATTCTTTTTTCACCAAACCCATCATCCCTGGCCCAATCCATTCACCAAACAGAATACGAGTCCCATAAAGAGCTTGCTAAAAAACCATCATTCTTTGCCAACACCGATTACCGCATCGTACCCATCCGGCAGGTGAAAAACACATCTCTTTCACATGCCATATTTGGATACCTGCCTGATTGGGAATATACTAGTTCCAGAAATACGCTCCAGTATGATCTTCTGACTCATATTGCAATATTTGATTTTACTGTATCTGCAAACGGAAGTCTCACGGTGCCTTCATATTGGCCATGGGTGGATGTGATAAATTCTGCTCATGAGGAGGGTGTGAAAATCATTGCGACAGTGGTTAATTTCACAACTAGCCAGATTCACAGCTTGCTTAGTTCATCAGTAAGTAAGCAGAATCTATTCGAAAACCTGGCAGCACTCCTGAAGGAATTCGATCTTGATGGCGTAAATATTGATTTTGAGAACCTTGCAAGCGCCGATCGAGGCAGTCTGTTGAATCGTTTCATGGCCGACCTCACCGATTATCTTCATCGGGAGGTACCCGGCAGCGAGATTTCCTTCGCCGCACCACCCGTAAACTGGGGAGGATGGGATTTACCCGGATTGGCCCACTCTTGCGATTATCTATTTATTATGGGCTATAATTTTTACGGGAGCTGGAGTGAAACAAGCGGACCAAGCGCCCCTTTGAGAGGCGGTTCTTATAACATTACAAATACCATCCAGCAAGAATACGGTGCCGTGCTTAGTTCACAAGCCCATAAACTTATCCTGGGTGTCCCATATTATGGCGATCGATGGAAAACCCGTACCACAGCTGCTCATTCTCAAACTGAGGAACATCTGGGTCACCCACGATATAAAACTGCCTATGAGGAATCATTGCTTCATGGCTTAAAATGGCATATTCCAAGCCGGGCATCCTGGTATAGCTATAGGCAAAACAGCAATAATTATCAGGTCTGGTTCGAAACCGATACAAGTCTGGGCCTTAAGTATGATCTTGTTCTTCAGCATAATCTGAAAGGAACTGGCATGTGGGCACTGGGTTACGATGGTGACAGACCCGAGTTATGGGATGAATTGCGTAATAAATTTACAAACTCAAGTGGTATTGAGCATATTAATACCCTACCGGATGAAAGACTGCATGTATACCCGAATCCAGTCGGAGATGTGCTTCATTTTCATTTCTCTGGTAATTCTACACAAGCAAAAACTGCCCGGATTACAAATCTGCAAGGCAGAGTGATAAACAGATTTACAATAAGTGAAACATCCAACAGCATTAGTACCAGTCAGCTATCGCCGGGAGTGTATTTTCTACGGATCGGGATTTGTTGTAAGTTGTTTGTCAAATAAACATTGGCCATTCGAAGTGTACCAGGCGGTCATCTTCTGCAATTTTTTTTGCTACCTCTTTATCCTTTGTGAAAACATGAACTTCTACATTTATATTGAAGCCCTTGAGTCCTTTAAGTGCCTCATTTACTGGGTCTTTAATATGATAATGTGATTGCAGGATGGTGTATTTTTTCCCTCGGTAAAAATTATTGACGCTACGAAACAGATCCTGCATACCATCGATACAATCATCATGAGCCGAGAGGACCAACGAAATGTGTTTGAATGACTTAAATTCCCTAATTGGAGCCGGCATTTTCATTATCATTCCTAATGTTCTAAGAGTAAAGGAGAAAAATTTCATCAAGCGACTCATCCTTACCACAAACCAACGCTTGTAATGATCCTCATCCCAGGCACACAGAACAGCTTTTATTTTTCCATCCTGTCGGGCAACCCAAAACTGTCCCAGATCCATTCCGTCAATTTCATTCACGTACAAGCTGAATAAATCTTTTGTCATTCGGGGAGCCAGCTTATATTTCGAGTAAAATTTATTGTATAAATTAATTAGTTCGGGAATATCTTCTTCAGTTGGATGATCAATGGAGAATTTATTCGATATTCTCTTTTTTAGTATTGGTATGATACTAAATATTCTTATGTCTCCCAGGTATTTAGCATCCGGAATTCCAGCACGACTTTTGGTAAAAATGAGTGAGTACTCATTATCTTTCAGGAAACTGGCAATGGCCAATTCTGTGCCAATTTCAAGAAGGTGATTCACAGTTTCTTTCACCACCCGATATGCGGTTGTCGATCTGCGATACTCAGGATCTACCTTGAGATCCAGCAAATAGGCGGAATCATAATTCTTGTCCTCGTATTGCAAATTAGTATATACTGCCCCGAAAGCCCCGATGAGATCATCTCCTTTTCGGGCAACCATATGATATGATTTTTTGCTTAGCTGTTGATGGATTCTTCGAAATTCAGGTGAGCGATCTGGGTAGCCACCGATTACACCATCTTGAGGGCAACGATGAGAAAGTGCCAGAATAGCTTCATTATCAGCATCTGACATTAAATCAATAACAACTTTTTCTTTTGACATATACTTCATCAATCGTTTCAGTAAGTTAAAAATAAAAAAATACAAGTAAAAAACCAATAAACCAAGCATAACCGTGCGTAACCAAGCGTAACCCTGCGTAACCGTGCGATACCTTGCGTAACCTTCCCCAC